>Ga0114997_10002532_pt1 | contig 14703 bp, 14 predicted proteins | sample ArcticOcean_MG_C_2_FD_87045 | JGI IMG/M metagenome (GOLD analysis project Ga0114997, IMG submission 87045) | Marine microbial communities from western Arctic Ocean - ArcticOcean_MG_CB4_136 | ecosystem: Environmental > Aquatic > Marine > Oceanic | place: Arctic Ocean: Canada Basin | collected... | reverse complement strand
TTTTCCATTTAGGTATTTAGATTTTTTAAAACTTAAGGAGATATGCTCTTAATCCTTTAATACGTCTAATTTATACAGCGATATCTATAGGTTTTTGAACTAATCACAAGAGCTGATTTTTTTTTGAACAATGGTTTTTTTAAGTTTTCAAATAAGACATTTAATGTATAAGAGGCTCAAATTATGGCTAATAATATTCGAAACATCACAATTATCGCTCACGTCGACCATGGTAAAACAACTATGATTGATAATCTAATGAAACAAAGTGGTTCATTTAGGGAGAATGAAGTTGTTGATGAAAGATTAATGGATTCTGGAGAACTAGAAAAAGAAAGAGGAATTACCATTTTGGCTAAACCAGCTTCGATAGATTGGCAAAATACAAGAGTTAATATCATAGACACACCTGGTCACAGAGATTTTGCTGCAGAAGTAGAGCGTGTTTTGAGTATGGCTGATGGTGCATTGTTACTTATTGATTCTGCAGAAGGTGTAATGCCTCAAACAAAATTTGTACTAGCTAAAGCTCTTAAACAAGGATTAAAACCAATTGTGGTAATAAATAAATTAGATAAAGCAGATCAAAGAGCTAATGAAGTTTTAGATGAAACATTTGATTTATTTGTAAGCTTAGATGCGAATGAAGAACAATTAGATTTTCCAGTTTTATATGCAAGTGGAAGATCTGGATGGGCAAGCAAAGAAGTTGATGGTCCAAGAGAAAACCTTCACCCACTATTAGATTTAATTATAGAGCACGTTAAGCCTCCTGAGCTTGACAAAACTAAACCTTTCGCCATGCTATCAACTCTACTATATGCAGATAGCTTTCTGGGAAGAAGTTTGGTTGGAAAAATATCGCAAGGTACAGCAAAGGCTAATCAACCTATTAAAGCAATAAATCTTAAGGGTGAAAAAGTTGATGAAGGTAGATTAACAAAAATTTTTAGATATGAAGGAACAAAAAAAGTACCTATCGAAGTTGGCGAGGCAGGAGACATTGTAATAATTGCTGGTCTAGAAAAAGCCAATGTAGCAGATACTATTTGTGATCTGGAAGTAACTGAAGCAATCCATGCAACTCCAATAGATCCTCCTACTATGTCTATCACAATAAGTGTTAATAGCTCTCCACTCGCAGGTACTGAAGGTAAAAAATTAACAAGTACCCAGATTAAAGATAGATTAATTACAGAGGCACAAAATAATGTTGGCATTACTTTTTCTCAAAATGCTAACGTAGATTCTTTTGTGATTAGTGGTCGAGGTGAATTAATGCTTGAAATATTATTGACACAAATGAGACGAGAAGGTTTTGAAATGACAGTAAGTCCTCCAAAAGTTTTGTATCAAAAAGATGAAAATGGAAACAAGCTAGAGCCTATTGAAGAAATCACAGTCGATTTGGATGAAGAATTTTCATCAAAAATAATTGATTCCATGAATAGAAGAAAAGGTAAACTTCTTGATCTAAAAGATACTGGAAAAGATAAAAAAAGGTTGATCTTTCATGCACCAACAAGAGGTCTAATGGGCTACACGAGTAGGTTCTTAACTTTAACAAAAGGTACCGGTGTAATTAATAGAATCTTTCATGGTTTTGGAAAATTTGAAGGTGAAATGGATGGAAGAAAAAATGGTGCGTTAATCTCAATGTCTAATGGTAAAGCTGTTGCGTTTGCAATATTTAACTTGCAGGCGAGAGGCGAGATGTTTGTAACTCATAACGATCCTGTTTATGAAGGTATGATTGTTGGATTAGCTCCAAAAGCTGGTGATATGATCATTAATGTTATGAAGGGCAAACAATTAACAAATATGAGAACTCAGGGTACAGATGAAAATGTAGTGCTTACACCTGTTAGACAAATGTCAATTGCTGAACAATTAAGTATGCTAAATACTGATGAGGCTTTAGAAATTACTCCTAAATCACTTAGATTAAGAAAGGCCATTCTTAATCCTAATGATAGAAAAAAGAATGAGAAGTCTGGAACCCCACTTTAATCAAAGCATTTTCCTACAATAAATAGCGCTAAAGCAACTGCTGGACCTATTCCAAAAGCGAATAATAACGTTCCAATGCCAACTGTTCCTCCTAGGTACCATCCAATTGAAACAACAGCAATTTCAAGAGATACTCTAACAGCGGCAATAGGTAAATTAGTTTTTTTTTGTAAGCCTATCATTAAACCATCTCTGGGTCCTGAACCTAAGTTTGCTACTAAATAAATACCACCACCTATACCAACTATAAGTACAGCTATGATGGACATAAATAATTGGTTAATATAATTTTCTGGCGTTGGCACAAATTTAATACAAATATCTATCATTAACGCAATTATTAAAGCATTAAGTAGTGTTCCGATTCCAAGCTTTTGTTTTAAAGGTATCCAAAAAAGTAAAGCACAAATACTTATAAACAAAGTTATTGTTCCAATGGAAAGGTCCACATTTAATGAAATACCTTGGGCCAATACACTCCATGGAGAGGCTCCAGTAAATGAAACTATCAGCAATCCTTCTCCTAATCCAAATAAAGTTAGACCTAAGCACAAAAAAAAGAAAGTAGAAATTTTAGGTTTTAAATTAAAAGGCTTCTCAGAACTCCATGAAACTTTTGGAATATTTTTTATAGATAAAAACATACATTTATTAATTATACACTTTCATAAAAAAAGAAAGTCTATTATTCTAATTTTTTATGAAAAAATTTTTTATAAACATTTTTATATGTTGTCTTATAACATCAAGTTTAAGTGCTCATATCTTACACTATAAAGATTTTAAAAAGATTGAAATGGAAATTTTTCTCAATAATGAATTAATTGGATATAATTATTATTTTTTTACAAAAGACAAAAATATCACCACAATAACAAACCAAATTAAATTTACAGTAAAATTATTTGGTAAAAAAATTTTTTATGTAGAGAGTTACGGGGAAGAAAAATATAATAAAGATAAACTAATTTCTTTTAATTCTAAAACTAAACAAAATAAAAAAAATAAATTTACCAATCTAAAATTCGATAGAATAAATAATAAATTTATAATTAGGGGGTCGTCTTATACTGGAGACGCAAGCATAGATAATATTATAGGTAATTGGTGGAATCACAAACTACTTCAAGCTAAGAGTCAAATTAGCCCAGTATCAGGAAGTGTGAAAAAACAAATTGTAACATTTGTAGCAAAAGAAAGAATTCAACTATATGGTAAAAATTTTGAAACCGAACACTTTAAACTAATCTCTAAAGATATTAATCTTCCAAAGGATAAAAAATTAGATTTTGATATATGGTTTGATAAAAAAACAGGTCTTATACGTAAGGTAAAATATTCAAATATGGGAAATTGGGAATATAGATTAAAAAATTTTGAATAAAATTTTATTATTTCCCAGCAACAACCATACCTTCAATCAGCATTGTTGGGGCATTTGTTGAATACTTAAATTCAAGATCATCTGCTAAAGTTATATTTTTAAATATATCTTTAAAATTTCCCGCAATAGTAATTTCACTAACTGGATATTTAAAAACACCATTTTCAACCATAAAACCTGTAGCACCTACTGAATAGTCACCTGTAACTAAATTGCTCCCATGCCCAATAGTTTCTGTAATATATAGAGTTCTTTGATTTAATTTTAAAAGATCTCTATATGAAATAGATCCTTTTTCAAAAAAAAGGTTACTAGAACCATCATTTCTACCATTTGATCTTAAATTTAATTTTTTTCCATTGTAAGTGTCTACTAAATAATGCTTTAGGACACCTTCATCTACCAATTTCAACTCTTCACTTTTAACCCCTTCGGAATCAAAGTATCTAGATCCCAAACCTTTAATCATATTGGGCTTATCAAAAATATTAATTGAGCTTGAAAATATATCTTCATTTAGTTTATTTTTTAAAAATGAAGTGCCTCTTGCAATGGAAGAGGCAGATATTGCGCTAGCAAGAACACTCAGTACTCCCTTTGAAATTCTTCTATCAAAAATAATACTTATTTTTTCACTTTCTATTTTTTGAGGATCTAATTTTTGAATTGTTTTTTTTGCAGCAATTTTACCAATTTGATTGGGTCTCAGCATATCTTGCAAATGACATGTGCTTGTAAACTCATAATCTCTTTCCATTTTATTATTGGAGTCTTTCGCCACAGCCACACACGATGCTGAAAAGGTAGAAGATTTATAACCATTTAAAAAACCATCACTGTTTGCAAGTATAAAATTTGACTTGTTCTCAGAAAAACCTGTTTCTGTATTAATAATTTCTTTTTTTTCAAAAGCTGCTTCTTCGACTTCTTTTAAATATTCAATTTTTTCATTGTTTTCTATATGATCATCATCATATAAATTTAAATCCACAATATCTGTTGCTAATAACTCTTTATCAGGCAATGAATTAAACTCATCTTCAGGTGTAACTTTTGTTGTTTCTATACACCTTTCTATTAAATCTTTAATATTATCCTCAGTTAGATTTGAAGAAGAAATACTAGATTTTTTTTTCCCTATATAGGTTGTTAAGGTAACACCTAAATTATCTGATCTACTTGACTCATCTAATTTTTTATTTCTAAAATTAACTGTTTCAGAAATTGAATGCATTGCAAATACGTTTGAGTCTGTGGCACCTAATTTCTTGGCTAAATTTATACAAAAAGAAGCTGTTTTTTTTAAATATTCTTGATCTTTAACCATACGATTTATAATTGGGTTCCACCTACGGTCATTTTATTAATCAAAATTGAAGGCTGTGCCACCCCAACGGGCACTCCTTGCCCCGCTTTTCCACAAGTTCCAATGCCTGGATCAAGCATCATATTATTTCCTACTAATGAAACTTCCTTTAGAATTGACGGACCATCACCAATTAGCGTCGCCCCCTTAATGGGTGAGCCTATTTTACCGTTTATAATTTCATAAGCCTCTGTGCAGTTAAATACAAATTTTCCTGAAGTAATATCAACTTGACCGCCGCCAAAACTCACAGCAAATATTCCTTTATCAACTGATTTAATCATTTCTTCTTGAGAATATTTACCATTTAACATCATTGTGTTTCTCATTCTTGGAAGCACAACATGTTTATAATTTTCTCTTCTACCACTACCTGTAGACCTTGTGTTCATTAGCCTTGCATTCAAACGGTCTTGCATAAAATTTTTTAATATGCCATTTTCAATTAAAACTGTTCTTTCTGTTGGTGTACCTTCATCGTCAATTGTTAAGCTGCCTCTTCTGTTATGCAAAGTACCGTCATCGACTATTGTAACACCTTCACTTGCAACTTTTTGGCCCATTAAATTATGAAATGCAGAGGTTTTTTTTCTATTAAAATCACCCTCTAAACCATGTCCAATAGCTTCATGAATTAAAATTGCTGGCCAACCTGGTCCCAAAACTACCTTCATTTCACCTGCCGGTGCTGGTTTGCTATCCAAATTAACAGATGCAATTCTAAAAGCTTCATCGCACACTTTTTTCCAATTATCACATCCAAGATATTCATCGTAAGATTGTCTTCCACCAATTCCATATACACCTGTTTCTTTTTTTCCATTTTTTTCAAGCATTACTGAAACATTAAAACGAATTAAAGGTCTAACGTCTGTCAAGACTTCGCCACCAGATCTGATAATTTCTACTGATTTATGTTCTCCAGCAAAACTAGCTGTGACCTGTTGAACAATATCACTTTTTGCTCTCGTATAACTATTAACTTCTTTAAGTATTTCTAATTTTGAATTAAGTGATTTTTCTTCAATTGGGTTAGTATCTTTATAAAATTTTTTATTAGTTTTTGGTATCTCGTGATTATATGTTCCATTTTTTGATTTCAATGTTGAATATAAATTTTCTGCTGATTTTTTAAGGGAACTTTTTGAAATTTCATTTGAGTGTGAGTAAGCAATCACTTCTCCTGTAACGGCCCTTAAACCATAACCTAGATCTGAGCTGTAACCAGAATTTTTAATCTTATTATCATCAAGTACAATAGATTCACTTTTTGAATTTTCCAAATAAAGCTCTCCATCATCACACTTATTTAAAGTTTCTGATATGATATTTTCGGCATCTTTTCTACTTAAATCTGTTTTATTAAAAAAATCTGACATAATGTTTATTTAAACTATTTTTAACTCTTATCAATTGTTGTATTTGGCACATATACAAACTAATAGATTTTTATTAATTTTAAATAAAATAATTTATGAAAGTTTTTTATAACAAATCTTGCAGTATTTGTAGAGCTGAAATTAACCTATATAAAAAGCAAAATATTAAAAATATAGAATGGGTTGATATTACCAATAATAAAGCTGCAGAAAAAGAAATATCTAAAAACAGCAAATCCCTACTTAGGCGACTTCATGTTAAAAATGAAGGAGAAATATTTGATGGCGCAGAGGCTTTTTTACTTGTTTGGAAGAATATACCTAAATACAAGCCCCTTTATAATTTTTTTAGAAATCCAATAATTTTTAAAATATTTTCTTTTTCTTATGAAATTGCTGCGTACTTCTTATACTTAAAAAATAAAAAGCAGCTTTTAAATAAATAATTTTTTATTGAGAATGGCTATTAATTCAATTATATATCTGTTATGAAGAATTTTAGATTTTTAGTATCTTTATTCTTAATATCTATTTTATTTATACCAGCATATTCAAAACAAAATTCTACTCTTAATAATCTTTTTAACCAGTTAAAGAATACTGAAAATTCTCAAAATGCAGACTTCTTAGAAAAAAAAATATGGGCTATTTGGAATAAACATCCAAAAAATAATAGTTTAACAGAAAAATTAAAACTAGGTACCGACCTTATGCGTGAAGGGAGTTATGGTTATGCTCTTAAGGTCTTTAATAATGTAATTAAAACTGACCCAGGTTGGTCAGAAGCATGGAACAAAAGAGCCACCTTGTTATTCTTTATGAATAATTTTAAAAAATCTTTACAAGATATCCGAGTTGTTTTAAGTCTTGAGCCAAGACATTTTGGGGCTTTATCAGGTCAAGCTCAAATTTATATTGAACTTGGTGAATACGAAAAAGCTATTAAGAGTTTAGAAAAAGCTACCCAAATTTATCCTGTTATCAAAAGTAATAAAATTATCCCTAGTCTAGAAAAAATAATAAAAGAACAAAGTATTTAAATTAATCTTTTTTTTCTCTTTTTCTTGCTATTAACTGAGTTAATGAATCAACCATCAAATCAGAGGCTTTAAAAATTTCATTAGCTTTAAATTCATGAGAAGAATTTTTTTCAGGATCTGCCTTGTCCTCAATTACTATACCCTCATCAGGTGAATTATTTTTAATATAAATTAAAAGTAGCCATTCTTCATCCTCAGACTCATCCCATTTAATAAAAATTTCTCCTGTTTCAAATCTTCTATCTACACACCTTAAAAGAGACATGTGTCTTGTTATATAACGTTTATTAAGCTGAAACACTAAACTACTTGAACTTCTATAAAAACTTTCTAATGATAACTCAATTTTTTTCCTTGCGATTGTATATTCTTTTTCTTTTTCAAGTAATGTTTCTCTATTTTCATCACCTTGAATTTTAACTCCCAAGGCCTCTACTCTTTCTCTAATCTTTTGATCTCTTATAATTCTATATTTATCTTTTAATTTCTCTATTCTCTCTTGTAATCCTGCATAATCAGCTCTTTTTTCTCTTAAAGAAACTCTTTCTAATTTTTCTAATTCTTTTACCTCTCTAACTCTAAATTTTTTAATTTGTTTTTCTAATTTTAATTGTTTTAAAAACTGTTTTTGTTTTTCAGCCTGTTCTATTCGAAGAATGGCCTGTTCTTTTCGCAAAAATAATTTTATATCACGTGCTCTTTCTTTTTCTAGTCTAGCCTCTTCTTTTAAAGTTTTTTCTTTAAGTTTTGTTACTAATATCTCTTCTTCTGCTTTTTGCTTCTGTATTAAAATTTTTTCTTTTTCTAATTTTTCAATTGCTTCTAATTTTTTTTTTCTTTTTTCGTCTATCTTTAATGTTTTGTATTCTGAAATTATGTTTGCAATTTTATCAAAGAAAGCCTGTATATATTTTTCTAAACTAAAGTTTATTTTAATTTTAAAATCAGTTTTTATGGAATACTGAAGTTTAACTATTTTTAATATTAAATTTGTTTTTTTGTTTGTTTTTACTTTAGTATCTTTTTTGAATTGGGTTTTTTTAATTTTTTTAATTTTATTTGATTTTTTTTTAAATTGAGTTTTTTTAATTTTACTTATTTTATTCTTAAATTTAGTTTTTTTTCTATTAGTCTTTTTTTTTATTTTTTTCATAATTTATTACGCTCATGATTTATCAAGTTATATTTGATAAATATAGTCTCTTGTAATCGGAGCTGATGTATAATTTTTTGTTAATTGAAATTGATAAACTACTTGATCTCCCCATTTAAATGCACATTCACACCCAGCTAAATAAAATTCCCACATTCTAAAAAATTTTTTATCGAACATTTGGATGATTCTCTCCTTGTTTGCTTCACAATTTTCTCTCCAGTGCCTTAATGTATACGCATAATGCATTTTTAATACTTCAACATCTGATACAATCAGTCCAGCCTTTTCAATAGGACTGCTAATTTCACTCAAACTTGGTGTATATCCACCTGGGAATATATACTTTGTTATCCAAGGATGTGGATCTCTAGGTGGATTTACCGAGCCTATGGTGTGAATTAATGAAATACCATCCTCGCTTAACAGGTTTTCAATTTGTTTAAAAAAATTTTTGTAAAACTTTCTTCCTACATGCTCAAACATTCCAACACTTACGATTCTGTCAAATTTTTCATTTAGCTCTCTATAGTCCATTAATTTAAATTTAACTTGGTTTTCTAAATTGAGTTCTTTTACTTTTTTTAAACAGTAACTATATTGATTCTCAGATAATGTTATTCCTGTAGCTTCACATTGCGTATATTTTGCAATATCAATAATTAATGACCCCCATCCACAGCCAATATCAAGAATTTTTTGATTTGGTCTTATATTTAATTTTTTGATCACATGTTTAATTTTGTTATTTTGAGCAGTTTCTAAATTATCATTTTTATTGTTAAAATATGCACAAGAATATTGTTTTTTTGAATCAAGGAATAAGTCGTACAAATCATCTGAGAGATCGTAGTGGTGTGCAACATTCATTTTAGATTTCTTAATAAAATTAAAGTTTGTTAAATACCTATATGATCCATTTAGTTTATTTAATAGTTTACTCAAAAAATTAAAATCATTTCTACCTAAATTCATTAGCGTAAGATCTAAAAAATCTATCAAAGTTCCATTTTCAATTATAATTTTTCCATCACAATAAGCTTCTCCAAAATATAGATCTGGCCTAAATAATAATTTATAATGTAATTTTTGATCTAAAATTTTAATTGTAATTGGAATTTTATTTTTTGGTTTGCCTATTATGTATTTTTTTGAATATCCATCAACTAAAATGAATCCATCTTTTTTAAATAGTTTATTTAAGAATCTTGCTAGCTGCATTTTAAGCTGCCTTCAAAGAACCTATGTTAAATTTCAATTTATCGAGATCTTCTAGTAATTTCTTTTTATCTTTATTATTCAGAAGACTTAGTGGAGGCAAAATATTTTTATAATCATTATCTTCATCTGCCATAAACGAGTGTAGACCTGATATTAAATTAAATTGATCAAATGCACTTCTCACATTACATAGCATCTGATTGTTAGTCTGTTTTTTTTTATTATTAAAATCATCATAAACTTTTCTAGATATTGACGCAGTAACATTACAAGTTGCTGTAATAATTCCTGAACAACCTAATTCTAAACTTGATAATAGTTTTAATTCTGAGCCAGGTAAAATAGAAAAATTTTCGATTTTTAAATTCTCATAAAGATTATATGAACTATCTTTGACGCCAATTACTTGATCTGGAAATTGTTTAACTAATTCTTCAACACATGAAATGCTAAATTTATAGCCACATAATTTTTCAAAATTATAGAGAACAATCTTACTTTCTGGTACAGAGTCTATTATCCTTGAATAAAAGTCTATTACTTCTTTATCTCCATATTTATAGTAAGCTGGTGGCATAATTAAAAAATTATTAAAGTTTAAAGAGGACGCAATCTTCATAAAATTTATAGTTTCACTTAATGAGTTTAGTCCTGTTCCAATTATATACTTATCTTTATGTCTGCTTTCTGAAAGATAATTTAACAAACTGATTTTTTCACTAAGCGAGATTAATTGAGCCTGACCTGTGCTTCCAAAGATAGCTACACCGTGACAACCTTGGTCAATGATCTTTTCACAGTGTTTTATAGTTTTATCAATGTTTAAGGACAAATTATTGTCTAAAATTGACATTGAAGCCGCATAAATGCCTTTAATTTTGCTCATAAGTAAAATTTATATAAAAATAAACCTTAGTACAGATTATAAAATAATAAATGAAAATTTTAGCCGTACAAAATAGAATGGGAATTGGCGATATGGTAATTTTTTTACCGTATATAGAAGCAATTGCAAAAAATTTTGGCGTTCCTGTTAGTATTTTAGTAAAAGAAAGTTCAAAAGCAATGCAATTTCTAGGCGATAATAAAAATATAGATAAAATAATTATTTTAGATAGGGATAATAAAAATAAAAGTGGAAGTCATGATGGCATCTTAGGATCCTTTAAACTGGCAAAAGATTTAAAAAAATATAATTTTGATAAAATTTTTATTTTTAATTCATCATTTAGATTCAATATAATTGCAAAAATTTCAGGAATAAAAGACGTATATCAATACAAGTTATTTAAAAAAAAAAATCAACATATAATAGATGCTGCAAAAAATTTTCTTAAAAAAGAAATTAATATTTCTGTTGATGGTAATCCTGAAATAACAATTAATGAAAATCTAGTTAACGAAACTAAATCTAAATATAAAATAGATAAAAAAAAATTTAATATTCTATTAGGTATTGGTGGTTCTGGACCAACAAAAAGAATTCCGTCTAAAATTTTTATTAACTTCATGAGGCTAATTACAAAAAAATATGATTGTAATTTTTTTTTAGCAACTGGTAAAAATGTAGACGAACAAAAAATTTTAAATGAAATATTAAAAACTGAATTAAAAAAAAATTGTCTGCCGTTAGATAATCTAAGTTTAAAAGAAATAATGCCAGTTATTAGAAATTGTAAAATATCAATTTGTAATGACTCTAGCTTTAGTCACTTATCTGCAGCTCTAGGAGTCCAAACAATTGTTTTAATGTCGGACACACCCTTATTGTATGGTAGCTATAGTCCAAGAATGCATCCAATTATTCCAGATGGTGAAAACACAGTAACACATAATACCATGGGTAAGGAAAAAATTAATCCTAATAAAATTTTAGAAAAATTAAATATTATTTTAAACTAGGAAATATTTTTTAATACAGCTTCTCTAGCTTCATTTACTATTACAGATAATCTTGTTGTTTCTGGTGAAATATCTGGATGTATTTTTTTTTGTATCTTAATATAAGCTTTATTAACATCTTCTCTTGTAACTTTTTTATTTATATCGAGATTCAAAATTTTATATGCCTCTTCTAAAGATAATGATGAAGAATTTTTAATATTTCTATTTTGATTAAATGCAAATCTGCCAGATCTTCTTAATGTTTGAATAAGTCGAAATAAACCAATTAACTGGAATATGGAAAATCCTTTTAATTTTAGTATAGCCAAACTTAATAGAGTTAATGGTAAGCTGAGTAAAAACTTTCCACCAAAAGCAAATAAAATTGCAAGAGCTATTGATCCAAGAAAAATTAACTTTCTCATCTGTTTTGATATTTTCTTTGGGGGTATATTTGCTATTGATTTTAACAGATAATAAGTAATTACTAAAATAATTAGTGTATAAATTATTATATTCATATATTTAAATTTCTCTTATGAAAATACCACAACTTAAAAAAAAACCAGAAATAAAAACATGTCATGATACCACGTGGGAAGATAACTACAGCTGGGTACATCAAAATGATATTTTGGAGGTTTTAAAAGATAGCAAAAAATTAAACCCTGAAGTTAGAAAATATCTTGAAGATGAAAATTCCTATACTGATTTCCATTTATCAGACACTAAAAATATTCAAAAAAAATTATTTGATGAAATTAAAGCTAGAATAAAACTAGATGATGAGTCTTTACCTTTTAAAGATTATAATTATGAATATTGGACAAAAACAACTACAAAAGGAAATTACTCAATAAAATTAAGAAAAAAAATAGGAAGTGGTAATATTGAAGAAATTTGGAATGGTGATGAGGAAAAAGAAAAACTTAATGTTGAATATTTTGGTGTTGGTGACCTTGAGATAAGTTTCAACGATAAGTACTTGGGGTACTCGTTAGACACGAAAGGATCAGAATATTATACTATATATATTAGGGATATTAATACAAAAAAATTAGTTACTAAAAGAATAGAAGAAACATCTGGTGATATAACCTTTAGTTTAGATGATGAGTTCATATTCTATTCAAAGTTGGATAAAAACCATAGACCAAGAAAGATTTATAGACATAAGTTAGGTACCGAAACTAGGAATGATAAATTAATCTTTGAAGAAAAAAGTGAAGCTTTTACAGTTGGAATTAATTTAAGCTCGGATGAAAAATATTTTTTTATTACAACATCAGATCATAATACTTCTGAGCAATATTATTTTAATGTTAAGGACCAAGAAGCAAAACCTAAATTAATAAAAAAAAGAAAAAAGGGAATACTTTATTCGGTAAACTCTTGGGATGGGAAGTTTTATAATCACACGAATGAAGATGCTGAAGATTTTAAAATAGATATAACTGAGAGTCTAGAGAGACAAGATTGGAAATCATTTATACCTGCAAAAGAAGAGGTTTTAATTGGAGGACTTACATTTTTAAATAATTGGATAATAAGATCTGAAACCTCTGATGCTTTAGACAAATTGTTTGTAAAAAATAATAAAACTCAAATAGAAGAAGAATTAATTTTTTCAGATGAAAAGGTATATGTTCCTGGAGTATCTTTGATCCAGAGAGATAAAGATACTGACGAAATTTATTTAGGCTATTCATCACCTAAAACACAATCCAGAGTTTATTCTTATAATTTACATACTAAAGAAAAAAAATTAGTTAAAGAGCAAGAAATTCCCTCTGGACACAACCCAAAAGATTATATTGTTGAAAGACTTGATTGTGAATCGCATGATGGTAGAATGGTACCTCTTACAATTACTAGACATAAAAATACTAAACTAGATGGAACAGCTAATTTATTACTTTATGGTTATGGTTCTTATGGAAGCTCAATGAGTCCTGGTTTCTCTTCTACAAGATTAAGTTTAATCAATAGAGATATTATTTGGGTAACAGCCCATATAAGGGGTGGAATGGAAAGAGGAATGAAATGGTGGAAAGAAGGAAAGCTTCTTAACAAAAAAAATACTTTTAAAGATTATATAGCTTCAGCTAAATATTTAATTAAAAACAAATATACTTCTAAAAATAAGATAATTGGAATGGGTGGCTCTGCTGGTGGTCTTCTTATGGGGGCAGTAGTTAACCAAATACCAGAACTATTTTTAGGAATAGTAATGGCAGTTCCATTTGTTGATTCTTTAACTACTAATTTAGATCATTCCTTGCCCTTAACAGTTGGAGAATTTGATGAATTTGGCAATGCAAAAAATAAAAAAGATCATTTTGATTATATTTATTCTTATGCACCGTACAATAACATAAAGAAAATGGATTACCCTCACATACTCATAACCACAAGTTTAAGTGACAATAGAGTTTTATTTGATGAACCAACAAAATTTACTGCAAAACTAAGAGAGTACAAAACTGATAACAACTTATTACTTTTAAAAACTGAAATGAATGCAGGCCATGGCGGTAAATCTGGTAGGGATGGTGCTATTGAAGAGATTGCTTTAGATTATGCTTTTGCTTTAAAGATTGCTGAAAAAATTTAACTTTTAGATCTTACAATGTTATAAATAGCTTTTAAAAAGAATCCGCAAGTTACAAAATAAGAGAGCTATTCCCCACGGGTATTAAAAACATCCATTAGATACAAAGCCAATAATTATGGATTCTGGATTTATTTCAAATCTTCTTTCACAAAGAATTCCATATTTCTTTGTATTATAAACTAATTCTGTATTACCTTTTTCATTTTTAAAATCTTCATCAGGTTTACCTAAATCCATCTGTAAATAATCTAAAGTTTTTCCGATGTATTGACTTAATTTAGTATTTTCTTTTTCAACAATTTCATCTGTCTTTTGTTTAATAGTTTGACAGCTTGTTAAAAAAAATAGTAAAAAAATTACTTTAATAATAAATATTGTTTTCAATGTTTTAACGATATCATCTTATTTGTATTACTAATATTAACTTTTAAGTTGTATTAATCGTACAAATTAAACTCAAAAGTGTTTATTTTATTAATATCATCGGGATTTTAACGACCGAATCAACTAGATTTACATTAATTAACTTAAAGGAGATCAAATGTTAGATAAATATTTTGATTATCGAAAACATAAGACGGACTTTAAAACAGAAGTTATAGCCGGTGTGTCAACGTTTTTAACGATGGCTTATATAATGTTTTTAAATCCA
>Ga0114997_10002531_pt1 | contig 14724 bp, 11 predicted proteins | sample ArcticOcean_MG_C_2_FD_87045 | JGI IMG/M metagenome (GOLD analysis project Ga0114997, IMG submission 87045) | Marine microbial communities from western Arctic Ocean - ArcticOcean_MG_CB4_136 | ecosystem: Environmental > Aquatic > Marine > Oceanic | place: Arctic Ocean: Canada Basin | collected... | reverse complement strand
ATGGCAGATACTTCGTTCGTCGCAGTGGTAAATGATACCGAACCCGCAAATAACGGTCGTTCGTACAATATGACCATCAGTGGAAATAACCTCTCGCAATTCCTAGGAAAGAAAGTCGGCGACATTGTCGATGGCATATTTGTAGGTGAAGGCGAAGCAACTCTTGCAGGTTACAAATTGCAAGTTACCGGCGGTTCGGATAAGACTGGAACCCCAATGAGAGCCGACTTAACCGGCGGAAATCGCCAATCTATCTTGGTCACCGCATCTACTGGATTCAAGGGGCACGATCTCGTGTTCAAGGCCAAGCGTGGCGAAAAGAAGCGATTCCGTTACAAGCCTGATGGAATGCGCATGCGCCGTACTTTCCGTGGTAATACAATTACCACCGATACTAGGCAAATCAACCTCAAGGTCGTCGAAGCGGCTAACAAATCTCTCGCAGACATTCTAGGATTATCCTCCGAGTGAAAAAATAAGCAAATGGGACATTAGGAAAGGGAGTAGGAAGCATGGCACACAAGCTTCCGGCACAACCTGAAGTCAATATCGGCTTGGTAGGTCATGTCGACCACGGTAAGACAACCCTGACCCAAGCACTCTCAGGTGTTTGGACAGATACTCATTCGGAAGAGAGAAAACGTGGCATCTCAATCAAATTAGGTTATGCAGATACTGCATTTTACAAGACCTCTAAAGGCGAATATTACGCAACAGGTCACAGACCAGATGGTGGAAATGATGATGTCACCGAATTACAACGTGTAATATCATTCGTCGATGCACCTGGTCATGAGACCTTGATGGCGATAATGATTACCGGCGCGTCGATAATGGATGGTGCAATGTTGATGGTCGCTGCTAACGAACCATGCCCCCAACCTCAAACCAGAGAACACTTGATGGCTTTGGGAATCGCTGGAATCGAAAATATTGTCATCGTTCAAAACAAGATCGACCTCGTAAGTCGAGAAAGGGCGCTAGAATCCTATAACGAAATCAAAGAATTTCTCAAAGACACCATCGCTGAAGGTGCGCCTATCATACCGGTTTCCGCTCATCACGACGTGAATCTCGACATATTAATTCACGCTATAGAAGAGGCAATACCGACTCCAGACCGTACTAAGGACACCCGGGCTATCATGCATATTGCTAGATCCTTTGATATCAATCGCCCAGGCACAAGGCCGGAAAAATTACTCGGTGGAGTCATTGGTGGAAGTATTGTTGAAGGCACCTTCAATGTTGGAGATGAAATCGAAATCGGACCAGGTAGAAGAATCGAAAAAGGTAATAAAGTCCATTACAAACCAATCTCCACTGTTGTCAAGAGTATGCAAGGAGGAGGATTAAGCCTCGACACAATGCATTCGGGTGGTTTGTGCGGAATGGCTACACCATTGGACCCATTGACCACGACCGCAGATAATCTCAGTGGCCAAATCGTTGCACGAAAGGGCGACCTGCCTCAGATTCGTGACTCGGTTACAATCTCGTTAGATCTTTTGAAAAATATGGTAGCAGGTGAAGGCGAAGATGCTTCACCGGTAATGCCATTGCGTTCAGGTGAGATGTTGATGGTGAACGTGGCGACAGCGACTAGCGTTGGTGTGGTTTCTAATCCTGGAAAAGGCAAGGCTACCCTAAAACTGCGCTTACCGATATGTGCTGATGAAGGACAATTGATTTCTCTTTCCCGTCGTGTTGGTTCCCGCTGGCGCCTAATCGGCCATGGAATGATTCAGTGATCACGATGACACGAGTACTCATCGATGCCTGCGGCTGGGTAGCGGTTATCGAGGCTGGCATCAATATCGATCAAGCATTATTGGAATGTACTGGAACTCGAAAAATTGCAATAGTCAAATCGGTGATGACCGAACTTGAGGCTTTACCAGGAAATTATCTTCTCGGAATCCTATCTGCAAAAGCTGAAATGGTCGAGGCCGATAAAGAGGTAGGTCATCATACCGACGATCAATTATTTGCTATTGCAAAGCGGGAAAACTGGCCGGTATTAACCGTTGATAGTGAATTTAAACGTCGTTTATCGAAAGCAAATCTTTCGTGGGTTGAGGTAAGTGGTAGGTCCCACCTAAGGCTCGTTGAATGATACAGCTTGAATTGTGTCGGTGCGAAGTTCATATACCTCATTGTGCCGATATGAACCTGATGGCAACCAACCGACCAGCCGATCCACCTGCTGGAGAGGATGAATTGACCGAGTCTGCCGAAGAATTGGTCCAACTGCTTGTAAATGTTGGTGCAAACCCACATACTGCGAGGACTTTGCTATGTCTTCACCTCCGCGGCCCTTCAACTTCTAATCAATTGCAGAAGAGTTGTAATATCAGGCAACCAGACGTATCGGTAGCGATTGGAGAACTCAAAGAGATGGGCCTCATACAACTAAAAAGCACCAATGTTGGAGCTAAGGGGAGACCTTCGCAGACCTATTCATTAGCGGTTCCGATAAAACAGGCGGTTTCACCATTTAGAATACTTGGCCTGAAGAGACTTCACAAAATTCAAGAACAAATCTCTAGAATCTCAGAATTGACCGATTCGGTCTTAGCCATTTAAGGCAATGTGAATAGAACATCATCATCGTGGCCGTCGAGTAGTCTAAGTTTTACGCCTGCATCGATCCAAGCATGAGCATAATTAATCGCTCCAAAGGCTCGTACAAAATCGCCATTGGTCTTGAAATAATGAGCATCTGAAATATAATCATCAGCCATCCTCATCATTATTTTCAATTGAGATGCCTGTAATGTCCCCTCATCATGAATCGGTGTTGCCTTTGACCGGGCGGCTTTTGTCAATGCCAGATAATGGATGAGTTTTTCCTCGCTGATAACATCATCGATCTCCAGTTCAATCACCTCTTTGACGATTCAATAACCTATTGACATCGACGCTACGTCCTAATGATTGGTACAAGTTGATCGCAACTGAAATTCTACCTTCGTACTCAGCAGTACATGCTTGCTGGAAGATATTTTTACGCTCTTCCCAATCATTTGCAACCATTGCGGCAGCAACTTGCTTTTGCATCTCGGCCCTGCGTAAAATTGCCAAATCAGGTGATTGCCAAATCCTGACCAAGCCAGATCTCGAAGCCGTAACCATACTATCCGCAGCTAATCCTACCAGCAAGTCACCAAAGTTAGCATGTGCTGATTCAGGAGACTGTTCGGATATAAGTCCGAAAAGACCACCTTCGACTGTCAAAATCCACCAACCATCACCACACATGGTTGCAGAGAGTGGTTCGAGTGAACGAGATTCTACCATCTCCAGACTATCCCATCCATATGGATGGGGTAATCCTTCCCATAGCTTGCCATCTGCAGATTGAAGTAGGACTTTACCTCCAACCATACGGCTAACCCAGGACCAGATTCTTTGTTCGAGAATTCTTTGAGAGTCCTCTTTAGCAAGACGAGCACAGCGCAATTTGCCTTGGTGGTCTTGCCACATCAGATGTTCACGATCAAACCAGCCTACCAAACGCCTAACCTTGCCGCTGTCCAAGCGTTTTAATCCCTTCCCGTCATGATTGAATATGTGTAATTGTCCTTGGCGACAAGAGAGAACCCAACCACCGCCTGGGCGTGCTAAAAGATCACTGAAACCACCGTTTGTAGAACGCCCTTCCCCAATTTGGGAACCGTCACTTGCCCTGATAACATGAAATCCATGACCCAACAAAACCGCGATAGTACCTTTGGCATAGGCTGCAGCGTGAACTCTAAACGGTAAAGCCTTGGTCCAACGTGGTTGGAATTCTGGGTCGAGCAATATGAGATCGAGCCCAGAAGAAACCAGAAGATCCTCACCGACAGGTGCTATAGTCGTGATGATTTTTGGTGCTTGCCAAGATCTTGAAATTGTCCAGCTCATAATGAAGCCTCCAGCATGCCCCATGCGATCAATTGGGCTTTGGCATCATTTGTTAGGATAAAATATCTCGAGCGTCCTTTTTGTTGAACTGCAAGGATTCCAGCCCGATATAGGTGATTGCATAATTGCGACATTCTCGGCCGCTTTATACCCAGGGTGTCCTGTAATCGGGCATCCGATGGAGAAAATGATCGTTGGGAGGCTACCTCAACCAAGGTCGCATGATTTCGAGATAGGTTGCGCAAAGTCATTAAATCCAAAGGATTACTTTGTTTTCCTCCAATCACTGGCCGTCTCATCGCGCTCAGTAAATCAGCTAATCCCATTCCTTCAGGCATTTGAAGAGCAGCGACCAATTGGCCAATCGCTGATTCTACATCTACCGCAGGTGGTGTTTCTGTTTCGGGTTCAAATATTGTTTCCTCTTCAATTATTGGCTCAAGGAGTAATTCACCACCTTCAGCAGTCCATAATTCACTTGGTGGCCCTTGCTCTTCTAGATTGTAATTCTCATCAGGAGTATAATTCAAATGGTCCTTATTGCGAGTTCTAAGACCGCCAAAAGGGCCTGCGAATGAAGATATGACCGGCTGGGGCGGAGGTTGATCGAGTTGTTCAAAATTCAAATCAAAGCCAGCATGAGATTTCAGCGGTTCAGGTTCTGCTTCTGCTTCTGCTTCCCACGCCTGGGTTGATGCGGACTCGATTATTGGCTCTGGTTCATCATATACTGGCTTTCTAGGCTGAGAACGCTCCTCGTCGACCATATCTCGCATGGTGCGCATTATCTTCGAAGGCTGGCCAAAACTAGTTTCCTCTAAATATTCTATACAATTCTCATTCATCGACCAACCAGATGTTGCTACTGCCGAAATACGCTTTTCGCACAGATCTTTTATCTGAAGCCCATCTAAATTATTCAGGATTTCAACATGGTCAAAACGATTGACTAATGCCTCTGCCCATTGGGCTCTTTGGTCGGTTGTAAGTGTTACAACAACAACAGCATCCAAGCGCTGAAGCCCTGCCATCAAACTTGAGATCACACCTGCTAGAACCGTACCATCACCATTGGTATAATCCAATGAAATAAGAGGCAGAGGCCCTTCGCTTTCTTGGGTATATTTAGCCAATCGGGAAACTAGTTCTTGGGTCGTACCTGGGATCTCGAACCCAATCATTGAACCATAAATCTCATGGAGAATCTCATTCTGTTGATCTTTTGATGGAAACATCTCCAAATGAACATGGGTTGCTGTTTCTTCGCCGACACATCTCAACAAAGATGTACGCCCAGAACCGGTCTCGCCAATCAATAAGACCATTCTTGCATTTCGTTGTTTGAGAAATCGTGCCCATCGTGCCGCGATATCGCCTCTACCTATCAACAGCGAAGATTGACCTTTTTCCAAAGGCCTAGTAGTAAAGGGGTTAGTTTTGAGGGCTGGCAAGTCAAGAATAGGGTATTGCTCACTCATAAAATATAGCGGGCCAAGTAAGTATATGATGTTTCACTAAAAAGTAGGCCTGTAGGCACCCGTTATAACGCGTTGGAAGAGTGATGAGAGCATGATCCAGCCATCAAATAACGCTTATCTAACGCACCCCTAACGCGTTAGTTAACGCGTTAGTCGAGCGGATTATTCATGATGTATGCGCTCCAGCACCCTCATTGTAGGAGCACTACCTCATGCCGGTTGACAATAGTCGTCTCAAAGGCTTTTTCCGCCTCGATGTGGACCAAAGGCGTACGATAGTTGCACAAATGGCCAATCTAGATATGGAGGCGGTAGAAGCCTTGGCCAACTACGGTGAACTCAGCGAACAAGCCGCTGATAGGATGATTGAAAACGTCATCGGAACCATGTCTTTACCTGTAGGAATAGCGACCAATTTCGTTATCGATTCGAAGCATTACCTCATCCCATTCTGCCTTGAGGAATCAAGTGTTGTAGCCGCTGCATCCAATATGGCAAAACGCTGTCTTAAAAATGGCGGATTTAGAACTCAGAACGATGACCCAATAATGATTGGCCAATTACAGGTGTTAGATCTAGATGATTGTGTTAAAGCTGGTGAAGCGATTCTTGAAAACAAACAGGAATTGATGGAGATTTGCAACTCACTACCATCGACAATGGTCCGCCTAGGTGGCGGCTGTAAGGATATTGAGACCAGAATATTGGATTCGATGGCTGGCCGCACCCTCGTCATCCATATCTTGGTTGACACCAGGGATGCAATGGGAGCTAATGCAGTGAATACCATGACCGAACTAATCACTGAAAGAATAGAATCGATAACCGGGGGGAGAGTGCATTTGAGGATATTATCAAATTTGGCTTCACTTCGGCTGGCCAGAGCCTGTGCAACGTTCACTCCAGAAGAACTATCAAACGATCATGACTCTGAAGATGGCGCACAAATAATCGAAGCTATACTCGAAGCTCATGATTTTGCGATGATTGACCCACATCGAGCAACGACTCATAACAAGGGCATAATGAATGCCATCAGCCCTATAGCGCTTGCTTGTGGCCAAGACTGGCGGGCAATAGAAGCCGGTTGCCACGCCTGGGCAGCGGTCGCAGATGGGCAATACAAATCGATGTCGAGATGGTCTAAAGACGACCAAGGCAACCTTGTCGGCTCGATAGAAACCCCGATGGCTGTCGGAATTGTAGGAGGGGCATCGAAAATCCATCCTGCCGCTAGAGCAAATTTAGCGATTTTAGGAGTTGAATCGGCTCAAGAATTAGCCGGGGTCATCGCGGCTGCTGGTTTGGCACAAAACCTGGCTGCATTGAGGGCATTAGCAACTAGTGGAATTCAGGCTGGACATATGAAATTACACGCTCGTAATTTGGCTGTAAGCGCTGGAGCCATAGGAGAGGAGGTCGAAACCCTCGCCCAAATCATCAATGAAAAGGGTGGTCCAATCACCCAGGGATTAGTCGACAAAGAATTTCTCAAGTTGAGAGAATCACTCTGATTCGTCATCGAAGAGAGTTGTTTGGACCGGGCCTTCGTCTTCATCTCTCAAAGCGAGCTTGGATTCCATTCCATCGAGCATCCCCGATTGTGAAACCATATCTCTGAACCAGGCTTTGACCTTCTTCCGTTCGGTATGAGGGCAACCAAATACCTCGGAAAAGCGCCGAGTAGTGGTCAATCTGCGAGTGTTTCCATCCCTGCGACGATTTACCAGACCTGCTTGAGCGAGTGCTCTAATATGATCATATGCTCTTTGGCCGAGCAATTCGACCAATCGTGATTGGGGCATCGGTTGATGGTAAGCGATAAGTGCTGCTGCTTTGAGCAATTTTTGCGGCATTTCGGTTCGAGTTTCACTTGGGAGAGAATCTGCGATTGCCGGTTTGACTTCAATAGCCCACCTTCCACCGATTTCGATAACTTGTAGAGCGCCGCCTTTGCGACGCTTCAATGTACCTTGAATATTGACCAAGGCTTCTGAAATCTCCCCGGCGTCATAGCCAAGAGATTGTGATAAATCATCAACAGTCATTGATTTTCCTGCGCTAAACATGGTGGCTTCGAGGAGGGTTTCCAATGCAACTTCTGTCATGTGATCACCACCTCACTCAATTAACCAGTCTTCGAGTTCTATTGCTTCTACCGCTAAAGCCGCGCTTTTTTCCTCAGCGAGTTCAGCAGCTTTTTCCTCAGCTTCCTTTGCCCTTTGTAATAGATTTAAAGTATGGCGTACCGAAGCGGTTTCTTGAGATTGTGAATCGGCTGAATCCTTTTGAGCTAAACTCTCACTAATTGCAGAAGCATCAGCGTATGATTTGGATTTAGGCCATCTATCCTCGATCATAATCGGGTCATCAGCGCCCTCTTGGCTTACCAGTGCCAAGCCACGGTGAGTCAAGAATAAGCCAGCGACAAACGAGGTAATCTTGGATTCTAACTCATAGCGGTCTGGGACAAAGCCGTGCTTTTCGACCAATTTATCAGCCAGTAATTCGGTAACCTTTGCTACAGGAATTATTGTATCTCCCGATTCTGCGATGACCACGCGCATTGCTTCCCAACACATCTCCAAATCCTCTTCAAGATTTTCAACATGCATTCTAGCACCTACGTTTTGTATCATATTTTCTAATTCCTTAGCATGTAAGCGGCGGTTTTCTTCTTTTGCTTTGAGGATTTCAGCCTCATCGCATGCATCTTTTAGTGCCGATAATAGCTCACCTAAGGTCGAAGGGCGGCCTTCTTCTCGACGGATTGATTCGCCAAAGAACTCCGGCAATATCGCATTTGCACTACCTTCAAGAATGGATGCTGTGAACATGAATTCTTCATCATCATATTCGCTTTCCCAGCCAAAATCACCAAAATCCTCTTCATCATCAATGTCAAGTGCGATAACTCGCTCAAATAGACTCGAGGCTTGGTGGTTGAGAACTTCCCAGGATAGTCTAATCAAGCGGCCACAAGCGGGTAAATCCAATGAATTGGCCTCTTTGCGAACTCTTTGAGTAAATAATTTCAAAAATGCACTCAAATCTATGTTCCAAGGGTCCATGCCTTCTTCTTGAACCAAAGAAAGGACCAATGCTACCGAGCGGTCGAAAGGGTCGACCAAAACCTGATGCTCAGCACCCTCTTCCTGGGCGATGGTCATGATTCTGTCAGCGAAGCGTTCAGCTTCGGCTACATCCTCCTCTTGACCCATCAATTGGTCGATTATGTCCTGACGTAAGAACCAAGAATCTAGAATGGTTTGGGTCAAAATCAAACCTCCTCTTCGACTTCTTCCTTAATTCCCACTTCAGTTTCTTCTTCATTTTGTTCTTGAACCGAAATCGCTTTGACCAAATCTCGATGTTCTACGATATCCTCGGTTAAATCCTCAGTCCTCTCAGCAAGAGCATCAAAGCCTGACGGGTTTTCCTCATCTTGGTCGATGTGATCTAACAGTCCCCCAAGGCTTTTTGGAGCATTTAGAGGTACGGGGACTTTTGGCATATCCTCGGTAATAATTCTGACCTCTTCGATTCTCGAATGGTTCTTTTCACTTGCATCTTTAGCTTCCTTCTCGGCCAATGAACCCAATTCGATCGCACGCTGGCGGTCGAAGTCCAAAATACGACGGGAACATCCATCGCCACCGTGGGTGATTCCGATGTGGTGGTCGGCCAATTCCAGAGACACCTTGCGCAAGGTTACCATGATGAATTGAGCCGATTCGCTACGATTGCGGCATTCACGAGCAATCAATCTCGAGTTTGGAACGTCGAGGTTCTGGTCGACCTCGTCAAAGTAATAGAACGGACTCGGGTCGTAATCTTGAATCGCAAAAATCATCGCTAGAGAAGCCATAGATTGCTCGCCACCCGAGAGTTGGCGCCGGTTGACCTTAGCGTTCTTTCCTTTTGGTTGGGCCCATAATTCAAGCCCCCCTCTGAATGGGTGGTCTGGATTATCGAGGAACAATTCACCTCGGCCGCCATTGGATAAGCGCTTGTAAACCTCCTTGAAATTATTATTGACTTCTTTGAGGGTTGCCAATAGACGAGTCTTTCTTGAAGTCTCCAATTTATCGGTAATATCAATAAGGCGTTTTCGGCGCTCTTGGAGGGTCTTAAAGTCGGATTTCATTTCATCTAGCCTGGCCTTGCATGCGCTATATTGCTCGATTGCAAGCATATTTACCGGCCCGAATCGGTCGAGTTTTCGCTGTAACTCTCGTAACTTCTTTTCGGCTTGACCAACATTTGGTAAAATCGCGTTTTGGTCTGCGACTGGGATATTGAACTCAGCCATCTCCACCAATAGATCCGCTAAGAGTAATTGCCGAGAGTCGATTGAACGAGCTATGTCTTCAGCCATCGAACGGGTGTGGCTTATCTGGTTTGCTTTCTGAGTAGCACTTGCGCGTAGTTCTGCTCTACTGTCGGTCAGCTCTGTTCTTTCTGTTTCGAGTCCTTTGTGCTCTTCAAGCAAAACATTGCGTTCTGTTTCTTTAGACAATAATTCCGCACCATCTCCTTCTATAGCGGAAACCCATGCCTTGATCGAGATAGCTCGTCCTGCCATTGCCGATTGGATTTCGTCGGCACGAGCGGTCAAAGAGTCCGCTCTTTGGCTTAATAATTGGCTCTTTTCTTGTCCACTTTCGAGCATGACGCTCGCTTTGTTCGATGCGCCTTCTGCATTAACTCGTAGTGTTTGAGCTGCTAAAAGGCGGGAACGGATTCCATCAGGAGAGGATTTCTGGAGGTCTAGGTTCGCTTGGTCGCGTATCGACTCGGATTCAACAAATTTCATCTTTGCAGCATCAACCATGCTGAGTTGTCCACTATGATCCGCCTCGAGATTATTTAGTCGAGTCTCAAGTATAGTTGCTGAACCGCGAGCTTTGTCAAGGACCTTCTTGGCCAGTGCCATTTCGGCATTCCAAGTTCCGACCTTGACCGAAAAGTCATCCTCGGCCAATGAATTGATCTTTGCTCGAACCGATTGCTGGAGGGCTCGGGCCTCACGAAGGGCTGCTGCGACGGTCTGTTCCATCAAGGACAGTCTTTCGACCTCGCTACTGAGGGTTTCAACCTCTGAGGCTCCTTGGATACGTCCACCGAATCCGGTCTTCATTCGTGCTTTTGATCCACCGACCATCGCACCGCCAGGCTCGGTAACCTCTCCACTTAGAGTAACCAATCGTACCCCTCCCATCAAACGTCGAGCAGTACCCAAATTATCTACCACTAGAGTATTGCGTAAAGCATAAGCAACCGCGGTTGCAATCCGTGGGTCAAAATCCAATAATTCGTGCGCAAATCCGATTACACCGGGCTTTCGGGCAACCATTGCTGCCTTTCCGCTCGACCGATTAGTCTGTAATTTATTGAGTGGTAAGAATGTGGCCCTTCCGGCTCGTCGAGCTTTGAGCATAGCCATGGCTTCAGCCGCTACTTGGTCGTTTTCGACAACGATTGAGTTCATTCCGCCGCCAACAGCGGTTGCCAAAGCATCAGCGTGTACATCATCTCTGGGCGCACAAAGTTCACCGATAGTACCGATGACACCCCGTAATTCGCCCCGGTCTCTTGCAGCCATTATCGCCGCAGCACCAGGTGCCATACCATTGGATCCCGATCTCTTTTCAAGTTCGGCTCGAGCGCTGAATAGTTTTCTTTCGGATTCGTGGAGGCGAGCATCGACCGTAGCCTTCTCTTCGATGAGTCTGACCTCTGCGTTTTGAGCACTCCCCATTTGAGTTGCAAGATGAGTTCGGTCTTTATCGGGGTCTAAATCATCCATCTCTTCGCCTTGAAGAATTAAATCATCATGGGCTAATCTAGCATCGTCGACCTCTTCTTCGGCCGCACTCAGTTGTTCTGCAATCATCTCGGTTTGGTGGAGAATTTTATCGGCATCTTGGCTGGCTTTACCAAACGCCTCTCGGCACAATTCGAGAGTTTCATTTGCCTTGGTCAAAGACCTTGAAAGGCCAGCACTTGCCTCATCAGATGATTCGAGTGAGTTTTGAATTTCCTTCTCCTCGGCTTCTGCGGCAGAGAATGCTAATTTGGATTCATTCAACGCCTCTTTGGCTTCAGCCAAACTTTGTTCGTGATTTGCTAAATCTGATTTAGCATCGGCAATCTGCTGCTCCAATGTCTCGAGTTGATCTTTATCGCCAATTTGTGACTCTTTTGCCTCTTCTACTCGGTCAATATTACGATCGACAGCAACTTGTAATCGGCGAATTTCTTCGAGCAATCCGCCCTTATCGTCGCCCATAGCACGACGGATTTTCGTCTCAAGGGCTCCGATTAAATCATCGTACTTCAATAACTCGATTTGAGCGGTTTTTACCGCTGATTCTAAATCTAACGCTTCGGATAAATGGCGGGCCTTTTCTTCTGAATGATGTTTTATCTCGGCTTTTGCGCTCAAGTGTTTTGATTGGTATAATTCGATGTTGGCGAAGTCGAATTCCTCTTTTGCGGATTTTGCCTTTTCAGCCAGTGCCTTTTCTTTCTCCAAGGTCTTCAGGCGAGCCTTTTGCTCCTCCTCGACCAACGAGATTCTGTCGATAAACTCCTCTACTTGTGATTTTTGCCGGTCTGCCTTGCGAATTTCGTCATCGTAAGAGGTGACGCCTGCGACCGAATCCAAAACCTTTCTGCGTTCTTTTGGCGTCATTTGTGATAGTTTGGTGACATCGCCTTGAAGTACGATATTATAGCCATCTGATCTTGCATTCGCTTGACCCAAAAGGCGATGGAAGGCTTTTTGGCCACTCTCTTCGCCATTGAGCAAGTAGGTAGTAACCAAATTATCAGAGCGAGTCAAACGGACTTCACGAGTAAGTCTAACTTCGTCGGTCTCTATTGGTAAGCGGCGTCGCCCATTTGAAAGGACGGGGTTGGCAAAGATGAGGCTTACCTTTGCATTTCTTGCTGGGCGGTCGTTTTTCCCACCGTTAAAAATTAAATCTTTTGCGTTTTGAGCTCGTAGAACCTTTGCTGAGCGCGGCCCTAATACGAATTGGACTGCATCTCCACAATTGGATTTACCCGAGCCATTTGGGCCGGTTATTGCGGTGAAACCTCGATCTAACGGTATGGTCGCTTCGCCTTTGAACGACTTGAAGTTTTCAACTTCCAATGCCTTGAGATACATCCCTTTCCCTCCAATCGAGACACGAATGCCTCTACCTCAAGCCGTCAGGCACACAAGAGGGGCTTTAGAGGTTCCCCGTAATCATCGATTGAGAAGCCGTTTCGGTAAGTAGGCTAATTCTGCCGAAGCACGTCGATTAGACCGCTGCGCCGCTGAAATTGCAACCTGCACAGCCTTGACCGCTACATAGATGGCAATTTCGGGCAACCGGTCCATCAGAATTATCTCTCAAACCGGCTTCGTACTCATCCTCATATTCTTCCAACCCTTGATGGATCCAAAGATCCTTAACAGTTGTATATTTTTCAATGCCTTTGCTGACCTTGCCCTTCTTGCTCGAAAGGCCTCCTAAAACTCCACCTTCAGCATATGCTCGGTCCAATTCAGCATGAAGTCTACGCATTTCACCGGCACTCTTCTTTTCGGCGTTTGGGTCGTCGATGACATATTTTGGACCCCTTAGTAAAAAGATTCCAATAGAAAAGAATGCTAGTTGAACCGCAATTGCAGGAGCCGGGAATGGAAGTAACTCCGCTAATTGAGCAGAGCCGCCTGGAATTAGGTCAAATCGGTCAGACAATGCTAAACCGCAAAGTAAACCACCGCCGATTATAGAAAGGCGCCTAACCCTTACAGCCCAACGACCTTTTCGTGGCCAGCGCAAAAATACTGCCAAAAACATAAGACAACCTTCAGCCAGCATCAAAACATCTGCTGCATCCCAAACGCCCTTGGTGGTAATACAAGCATTCATCGATCCTGCATTCAGATCTCGTTGAATATCCAATTCATTACAACCATCGTCTGCGAGGTTTGCCAATATCAGTTTTTGAGGTGGGTCCAAAGACATCAATGCGCCGAATTCAACGTTGGCTATCGCAATGACAACCAGGGCGAATCCGAAGATGGCGGAGGCCTTTTTGAGCAAGCCCATGGTAGGGCTGGGGGTGAACTAAGCCTTATTGGTGTCGACGGTTTAAGGGGTCATCTTTGAATGTGGAGCACTTCAGGCATGAGCGGTTCTCATGAGGAGGGTTGTTATCATCGGCAGCGGCATCGCAGGGCTTTTTGCTGCCCTCAAACTCGCCAATGCTGGAAAAAAGGTCGTTGTGATAACCAAACAAAGGCCCGAGGATTCAAGCACAAATTGGGCTCAAGGCGGTATCGCCGGCATTATCGATAAAACCGACGGTATCGGAAAACAATCACACATAGACGATACATTGGCTAGTGGTGACGGTCTGTGCGATCAAGAGGTCGTAAAAATAGTGGTTGAAGAAGCGGGTGACCGAATCCGAGATTTACTTTCGATCGGAGTGGATTTTGAAAAGGATGGCGATACATTTCATTTGGCCAAGGAAGGAGGGCACTCTGCCCGAAGAATCCTCCACGCAAAGGATGCGACTGGAAAAGAGATTGAACGTGCATTAACCAAGGCGGTTGAAGAACATCCTTCGATACAGATGAGATCACACACTCTAGGTGTCGATCTGATCCAAACTACTCATGGTAACCCAAGTGATGGCATCAAAGGCATTTGGTGCTTGAATCTAGATTCCGGAAGGATGGAAGCGATATCGGCTGTTGCGGTATTGATCGCTACCGGTGGCTGTGGACAATTATGGGAAAAAACCACCAATCCAAGTGTCGCAACCGGCGATGGTATGGCTATGGCGATTCGAGCTGATGCAAATGTCAAAGATATGGCCTTCATTCAATTTCATCCAACCGCTTTAGCCGTCGATGCCGATCGACCGTTTTTGATCACCGAAGCCCTGCGAGGCGAAGGCGGAATTATTTTAGATGACGCAGGATTGTCTAAATATAGAACCGGTGACTTCGAGCTTAAAACATTATCTTTTACTTTAGAATCCAGTTCAAAGGGCAGTTTAGCAACCCGCGATATCGTTGCACGAGCATGTGACCAAAAGATGAAAGAAACCGGTGCTGAAAATGTTTGGTTAGTTACCGATCATCTCGATGCCGAGTCCTTGCAAAGAGAATTCCCTAATATCGAGAAGAGGTTGAATAGACATCGACTTTCACTCGGAAAAACACCTTTGCCAGTCGCTCCTGCAGCCCATTATATGGTCGGTGGATTAGATGTCGATCTCAACGGTAGAGTATTGATGAGCAACGCCCAACCAATCCCCGGTTTAT
>Ga0114997_10002529_pt1 | contig 14727 bp, 14 predicted proteins | sample ArcticOcean_MG_C_2_FD_87045 | JGI IMG/M metagenome (GOLD analysis project Ga0114997, IMG submission 87045) | Marine microbial communities from western Arctic Ocean - ArcticOcean_MG_CB4_136 | ecosystem: Environmental > Aquatic > Marine > Oceanic | place: Arctic Ocean: Canada Basin | collected... | reverse complement strand
GTATCAGGGATGATTATTCCTCCAGCAGTTTTTTCACTACTGTCTAAAACTTGTATTAAAACTCTATCGTGTAACGGTTTAAATTTCATAAATTCTCCTATTAATATGCGACTCATATAGCTACTAGCCACACTATTTCAAGGTTAAGTAAAAAAAATATATAGGCCAAAAAACCAGAGAAATTGTATTTTTTATAAGTTATACCTCACATAATGACTAAAAATTTAGATAATGAAGGATTAAAATCAATAATTGAAGATTATGACATTTTCTATATCGACTTATGGGGTGTCGTTCACAACGGAATAAATTTATATAATAATGCAATTGAAGCTTTAGAAGAGATTACTAAAGCGAAAAAAGAATACGTTCTTTTAACTAACGCTCCAAGGCCTAACAAAACAGTAAAAACAATTTTAAAAAAAATGGGTATGAATGAGACAATTAGAGAAAAAGTGTATTCTTCAGGTGAGGCTTCATTAACCTATCTTAAAAAAAATTATATAGAAGAAAGGTTTTTTCACATAGGCCATATTAAAGATTTCGATTTATTCTCAGAATTTAAACAAAATAAAGGTAAAAATATAAATGAAAGTTCCTATCTGTTATGCACAGGCCTGTTTGAAAATGAAGATAAGGATTTAAATTACTACAAAAGATTATTTAAAGGCCATACTAATAAAAAAATGATTTGTACCAATCCAGACTTGCTTGTCGATAGAGGAAATAAAAGGGAGCTATGTGCAGGTTCAGTAGCGCTAGTTTTTGAAAAAATGGGGGGAGAGGTTATATATTTTGGAAAACCCTATCCTGAAGTTTACAATCAATCAATTAATAATAAAGAAAAAAGAGTTTTGTCAATTGGTGATAATTTAAATACAGATATTAAAGGAGCAAATCTTTTGGGCTTTGGCTCATTATTAATATCTAATGGTATTCACAAAGATGAAGTTAAAAAGGATGGAATAGAGATTGTAACAAAAAAACATGAAGTTATCGTAGACTTTATTCAAACAAAACTTAAATGGTAAAATATGAAATTATATAAAAATTTTAATATTTCTAAAAATCATAGAAAATCTATTATTTTAATAGGTAACTTTGATGGTGTTCATTTAGGACATCAAAAATTATTTAAATTGGCAAATAATTATAAAAAAAAATTTAAGCTTAATATTGGTGTTTTAACCTTTGAACCAATGCCCAAGATGTTTTTTAATAAGAATATTAAAAATTTTAGAATTTCTAATGTTGATCAAAAAAATAAAATATTAAAAGATTTAGGAGTAGATTTCTTAATTACTAAAAAATTTGATAAAACCTTTTCTAAAATAAAATCTGATTTTTTTATTAAAGAAATTTTATCTAAAAAATTACAGGCAAAATATATATTTGTTAGTAACAATTTCAAATTTGGAAATAAAAGAGAAGGTAGTGTTAAAGAATTAATTAAAAATGAAAAAAACTATAATTATGAAATAATAAAACCTTTGCCATTAGTATTAAATAAGAAAATTATATCATCAACATACATAAGATCTCTTTTGGAGAAAGGTGATTTAAAGAATGCTAATAAATTATTAAGCAGAAATTGGTCAATAGAGGGAACTGTTCAAAGGGGCAGGCAAAAAGGGAAAAAAATTGGTTTTCCAACCTGCAATATAGATATCAAGGATTATGTAATTTCAATGCCAGGAGTATACGCAGTTAATGTTAAACAAAAAAATTCAAATAAATCTTTAAAGTCAATCGCAAATCTTGGCTATAGGCCTACTTTTGATCAAAAAAAAATTTTACTAGAGGTTCATATTTTTAATTTTTCTGGAAATCTTTATAATAAGTATTTATCAGTTGAATTCAAAAAATTTATTAGAAAAGAAAAAAAGTTTAAGAGTGTAAACCAGTTAAGAAAGCAAATTCAAAAAGATCTAGAGATGGCTAAACAAAATTAAAATGAGCAAAGAAAATATAAATTTACCTAAAACTGCTTTCTCAATGAAAGCTAATTTGCAAAATAGAGAGCCTGAGATTTTAGAATATTGGAAAAAAATTGATCTTTATAAGGAGTTAAGAAAATCTAACAAAGGTAAAGAAAAATTTATACTTCATGATGGCCCTCCTTATGCGAATGGAAATATTCATATGGGTACAGCTTTAAATAAGATCTTAAAAGATATTATTGTTAAATTTCATCAAATGGATGGCAAGGATTCAGTTTATGTTCCAGGATGGGATTGCCACGGTCTACCTATCGAATGGAAAATTGAAGAACAGTATAAAAAAAATAAAAAAAATAAAAATGAAGTTCCAATAGCAGAATTTAGAAAAGAATGTAGAGCATTTGCACAAAAATGGATTGAAGTTCACAAAACTCAATTTAAGAGACTTGGTGTCATTGGAGATTGGGAAAATCACTATACTACAATGAGTTTTGATGCTGAGGCACAAATTGTAAGAGAGTTAGGTAAATTTTTAAAAGAAGGAAGTCTTTACAAAGGGTTCAAGCCTGTTCTTTGGTCTACTGTTGAAAAGACTGCATTAGCAGATGCTGAAGTAGAATATCAAGATCATAAATCTGATACAATCTATGCTGCTTTCCCTGTTAAAAAATCTAACCTGAAAGAACTTGAAGGAACAGATGTTGTTATATGGACAACAACTCCTTGGACAATACCTGCTAATAAAGCCTTGGCTTATAATGATTCTTTAGAATATTTAATCATACAGTTAGAAGATGATGGAGTTTTTAAAGATAAAAGAATAGTGATTGCAGAAGCATTGTTAGATTCTGTAATTAAAGATTGTGATATTAAAAATTATAAAGAGATTAAAAAATTTAAGGGAAAAGAATTTAAAGATACTATTTGTAGTCATCCATTTTTAGATCTTGGGTATGATTATAAAATTCCAATGCTTGAAGCAAGATTTGTTACAACAGAACAAGGAACAGGTATTGTTCACTGTGCACCTAGCCATGGACCTGATGATTTTAACCTTTGTCTAAACCATGGTATCAAAGCAATAGAGACAGTTGATGGAGATGGTAAATATACTAAAAATGTACCCTTGTTTGAAGGGACACATATTTTTAAAGCAAATCCAATTGTAATTGAAAAATTAAAAGAACAAAAAAAACTACTATCTAGCGGAGAACTAGTTCACTCTTACCCACACTCATGGCGATCAAAAGCACCACTTGTTCATAGAGCAACACCTCAATGGTTTATTTCAATGGAAAGTCATGGACTTAGAAAAAAAGCACTAAAGGCTCTTGATGAAACTACATTTTATCCAAGTAAAGGTAGAGAGAGAATTAAAGCAATGATTGAGACAAGACCTGACTGGTGTGTTTCTAGACAAAGAGTTTGGGGTGTGCCGTTACCAATATTTACCCACAAAACTACAAAAGAAATTTTAGTTGATGATGAGGTAAATGAAAATATAGCAAGTATTTATGAAAAAGAAGGCTCTGATTGCTGGTTTTCTGATGAACCGCAAAGGTTTTTAGGGGATAAATACAAAGCAGTAGATTATGATAAAACAAGTGATATTGTTGAAGTTTGGTTTGATAGTGGCTGCACCCATTCATTTGTTTTAGAAAAAAGAGCAGATCTTCAGTGGCCAGCATCTATGTATTTAGAGGGTTCTGACCAACATAGAGGTTGGTTTCACTCATCATTGTTAGAGTCATGTGGAACGAGAGGTAGAGCACCGTATGAATCAATCTTATCACATGGTTTTGTTGTGGATGGCAAGGGCCTTAAGATGTCTAAATCTTTGGGGAATGTAATTGCACCCGAAGATATTTTAAAAAAATATGGAGCTGATATTTTAAGAATATGGGTTGCTTCATCAAATTATGCAGAGGATTTAAGAATTGATTTTTCTATTTTAGAACAGCACGCAGAATCTTATAGAAAAATTAGAAATACATTTAGATATTTGTTAGGAAATCTTAATGATGATTTCAAAAAAATTGATATTGAAAAACTAGATATAAATAAACTGCCTGAACTAGAACAATATATGCTTCATAGAGTTTATGATTTAAATGAAAATTATAAGAACTATTTTAAACAGTATGATTTTCACAATCTTTATAAAGAGCTATTAAATTTTTGTACAGTAGATCTATCAGCATTTTATTTTGATATTAGAAAAGATGCCTTATATTGTGACTCAAGAGACTCTGAAAAAAGAAAAAGCAGTATAATTGTTCTGAATATTATACTTGAATCCTTAGTAAAATGGTTCGCACCCATACTTTCATTTACGACAGAAGAAATTTATACATTAATAAATAAAAATGAAAAAAGTATTCATTTAGAAAAATTTATGAAATACCCTAAAAAATTTGAAAATATTAAACTAAATAAAAAATGGATTGAGTTAAAAAGAATTAGAGATATTTGTAATATTAGCATAGAAGCAAAAAGGGCCAGTAAAGAAATAGGATCAAGTTTAGAGGCGAATTTAATAATAAGCATAAATAGTGATCAATCTAATTTTGTAGAAAATATAGATTTTGCAGAGTTATGCATTACGTCAGAAGCAAAGATTGTAAAAATAAAAGAAAAAGAAATTAAAGTTGAAACAAAAAAAGCTGAGGGCGAGAAATGTGCTATTTGTTGGAAAATAAGTAAAGATGGATGTCAAAGACACACCACATAAGCAAGCAAATGAAACTGGAAAAAAAAAAAAAATTTATTTATAGTGTATTAATAATTTCAACAATTTTTTTTATAGATAGAATTTCAAAGTTGTATGTAATATCTCTTGCAGAAAATAGTAGCTCATTAGATATTTTCGTAACAAAATATTTTAATATTTATCTAATATGGAATGAGGGTATTGCATTTGGTTTGTTAGCGTTTGATCAAAGTAGTACATATGGTGTAATAACAGGATTAATAATAATCGTCTCAATAGTAGTTTTAATTTTAATCATAAATGCAAATGATATAAGATTTTATTTTTACTCGTTAATTTTTGGAGGGGCAGTTAGTAATTTATTTGACAGATTTTACTACTCTGCAGTGCCAGATTTCATTGATTTACACATTAATAAAAATCATTGGTTTATATTTAATGTTGCTGATATATTTATTACAATTGGTGTAATATGCCTTATTTTAGTTGAATTAATTTTTAATAAACATTTAGAAGATGAAAAAAATAATTAAACATTTGTTATCAATAATTTTACTATCAGTCTTGCTAACAGGATGTAAGACATTAAAAGAGGGGTTAGAAGGTAGTAAAAAATCTAAATCAGCAGAGGAATTTTTAATAGAAAAAAAAAACCCTTTAGAGCTACCTCCTGATTTTGAAGTTTTGCCAGTACCACAAAATGAAAATTTAGAAAATACAGAAGAAAAGAAATTTGATATTAATAAAATAATTGGAGAGTCTTCATTAAAAAAAAAAAAGAATTTGAATAAAGATAATTCACTTGAAAAATCAATCATAGAAAAAATTAAAAGTGATTAATGCTATCAAAAAATATAATTTTCAAAAACTTTAGAAATAAAAAAAACTATAAATCTCATAAAGAAGTTTTAGGAATTTTTAGAAAACTATTAAAGAAGGATAGTCAGGTAATTAAATCTTTAAGTCCTAACTATCAAAATAATTATAAAAAAAATATTATTCAAAAATATCAAAAGTATTTGAGTGTAAGAATTATTGGTATAGGAGGATCGTCTCTTGGAACACAAGCAATATATAGCTTTTTAAAAAATAAAATTAAAAAAAATTTTATTTTTATCGATAACTTAAAACCAAAAATTAACAATCTTAGTATTAAAAAAAAAATAGTTAATATTGTTGTATCAAAATCTGGCAATACATTAGAAACAATATCAAATGTTAATATTATATTAAACAAAGATAATGATAAAAATATTTTTATTACAGAAAATAAAAAAAGTTACTTGCTATCATTGGCTCAAAAATTAAAAGCTGAGATCATTCATCATAATAATTTTATAGGAGGTAGATATTCTGTATTATCTGAAGTTGGTATGTTGCCTGCAGCATTAATGGGTTTAAAACCAAAAGATTTTAAACAGATTAACAATTTAATAAAAGATAAAAATTTTATTAATTTATTAATATCAAATGTCAGTAATTTAATTTTTTTAATTAATAATAAAAAAATTAACTCAGTTATTCTTAATTATGACGAACAATCATTAAATTTATTTCAATGGTATCAACAGTTAGTGGCAGAAAGCCTTGGTAAAAAGGGCAAAGGAGTGATGCCAATAATATCTACTATGCCAAAAGATAATCACAGTTTGATGCAACTTTACCTTGATGGTCCAAAAAATAATTTTTTTACTTTTTTTTCTGTAAATGAAGCAAAATCAATGAAAATTAAAAATAATACTGTTCTTGCATCTCACAATTATTTAAAAAATAAAAATACTCATGACATTATGATAGCTCAAAAAAATGCTACTGAAAATGTATTTAGAAAAAAGAATATACCATTTAGAAGTTTTGAAATTCTTGATAGGAGTGAAAAATCATTAGGTGAGTTATTTTGTTTTTTTATTTTAGAAACAATTTTATTAGGAATGGCTCTAAAAATTAACCCTTATGACCAGCCATCTGTTGAATTAATAAAAAAAGAAACATCAAAAATATTGATTTATAAATAATTACCAAAAATAATTTTTGAGATTCCATATTTTTTTTCCTCAATTACACTAAATATCTTTGGAAAATTGTCATCTTCTTTTTCATGCCTATGTATTATTATTATTCCATTTTTATTTAGAATATTTGATTTAAAAATTTTTTTTAAAAGTTCATTCAAATTTTTTTCTTTGTAGGGTGGGTCCATAAAAATTATATCAAACTTTATATCAAGGAAACTAAATTTTAATTCATTAAAAACATCTTTTTCTATAATGGAGTAGTTTGTTACCCCATTTAAGCTTGTAATATTTTTTTTTAAAATAATAAGAACTTCCTTGTAGTTTTCAACAAAAGTTACAAAAGATGCATTTCTTGACAAACATTCAATTCCAAACGAACCAACACCCGAAAATAAATCTAATATATTAGAATTATTTATTTCAACTCTAAATTTATTCGAATGTTGAATTATATTAAATATTGATTCTTTTGTTAGATCTTTGAGAGGTCGAGTTTTGCTGTCTTTCGGTGCAAGTATTTTTTTCTTTTTAAAATTTCCACTTATTATTCTCATTCATCAATTACCTTGTAGCCAATATCTTTTCTATAAAAGCCCCCATTCCAGTTAAGTGATTTTATTAAATCAATTACCTTTTTTCGACTTTTTTTAAAATCATCAGATATTGCCACAAAATTTAAAACCCTTCCTCCCATAGCATAAACCTCATTTTCAATTTTTGTTGTGCCAGCATGGTAGCAATACTCGTCATCACCTAACTTAATCTTTCTTAAATCCTCAATTAAGATTTGTTTTTCAAAATCTGCTGGATATCCCTTGGAGCACAAAACAATACATAGACTTTTATCTTTTTTCCATTGAATATCAATTTTGTCTAATTCTCCATTACAACAGGACAGGACAATATCCAAAAAATCTGAATTAAGTTTAGGCAAGATTGTTTGGCACTCTGGGTCTCCCATTCTTACATTGTATTCAATTAAGTAAGGTTCATTATTTATAATCATGAGACCAGTATATAAAAAACCCTTATACCTTGTTCCCAACTCTTTTAGAGCTTGTAGGGTTGGTTTAATTATCTTTTTTAGTATTTTTTCTTCTAATTCATCATTGATTAATCGAGAAGGAGAATAGGCTCCCATCCCCCCTGTATTGCTACCTTTATCACCTTCTAGTACTCTTTTATGATCTTGAGCACTTTCAAATTTTTTGATTGTTTTTCCGTCACTTATAACAAAGTAACTCATTTCTTCACCTTTTAAAAATTCCTCAATTAATATATTTTTTGCAACACCAAATTTTCCATTAAAAATTTCTTTGGTAGCATTTAAAGATTCTGCTTTATTATCACAAATATAAACTCCTTTCCCAGAGGCTAATCCATCAGCTTTTACAACCAAGGGATATTGGGTAGTTTTTAAAAAAATTTTAGCATCATGTTCATTGTTAAAAATACCAAATTTTGCAGTTGGAATATTGTATTTTTGACAAATCTTTTTAGTAAAAATTTTTGACCCTTCAAGTTGTGATGATAATTTATTTGGCCCAAATACTTTTATTCCATTTTCTTCTAAAAAATCAACAAGGCCATCAACCAAAGGCTTTTCTGGACCAATTATTATTAAATTTATTTTATTTTTTAAAACAAAATTTTTAATTTGGTCGAAATCTTCTAAATCTAAAACAATATTTGTAGCTAAATCTTTGGTACCAGCATTTCCTGGAAAACAATATATTTTACTAATTTTTTTAGATTTGGATAATGCGTCACAAATAGAATGTTCTCTACCACCACTTCCAATTATTCCAACTTTCATGTAAGAATATATAAACTAAAAATGAATAAAAAATTAGCAAAATTAAAGTATTTACCAAATAATTTTCAAGTAATTGATGATGGTGATCATGTGTTATGCGCTATTTCTGGTAAAGAAATAAGATTAGAAGAATTAAATTATTGGAATGTAGATTTACAAGAGGCCTATTATTCTTATAGAGAAGCTCATCAAAAAAAAGAACAATAAATAAAAAGTATAATTTATTTCCAACGATTATGTGTCCATATCCATTGGTCAGGATTTTTTAGTATTACCTTTTCAAGCCAGGAGTTGAGATGATAGGTCATTTTTTCAATCGTATCATCTGGATCAAATTTGATTGGATCATAAATTTTCATTTTAAAACTAACTTCATTATTTAGTCTTTCAATATATATTGGAACAACTCTACATTTAAACTTTTTTACAAATTGAGCTGGAATAGTTGTTGTGTAAGCGCTTTTACCAAAAAATTCTACTTTAGGACCTTCGCTAACTCTTTGATCTATCATCAATGCTATAGAGTAGCCACCTTTAAACATTTGTAATAATTTTTTTATACTTTTAATTCCTTTGGTTACTTGGTTTTTACAAATATATTTTATTCTAATATTTTCCATTATCTTATTTATGAATATATTATTCAAAGGACGATATATTGCAGCAACATTCACACCAGCTTTTTCTATTTCCATGGCCATCAATTCAAAGTTATTAAAATGACCAGATATAAATATTACGCTTTCTTTATTTTTCTTAATTTCCTCTAGGATTTCAATTCCTTCTATTTTTACATTATTATTTAATGGTGAGTTCCTAAAATCTTTCATAAATATAAACTCACCTAAAATTCTTCCATAATTATTCCACATTTTTTGTATAATTTTGTTTTTTTCTTCTATTTTTAGATTTGGTAAAGCTCGTGAAATATTATTTCTTATTAATTCTTTTGATCTAAAAAATGGTCCAAAAAATAATCCTAATTTTCCTGAAAAATAAGAAGAAAGTTTTAAGCCTAAAATTTTAAAAATTAAAAAAAGTGTACCAATAATTATAAATTCTAAAAAATATTTAATTTTTTTCATTATTTATTTCTAAAATATTATTAATTTTTTGTTGGTCAGTTATTATTAGCTTAGATTTAATACAATAAATTTTTTTTGAATCAAGTGAATTTAGACGTAAATAATCTTTTTCAGTAGTTAGAATTTTTAAATTATTTTCTTTAGCTACATAAAAAATTTTATCTAAATCTTTTTTTTTATAATCATAATGATCTGGAAATTCTATATCATGACAAATATTAAAATTTTCATTTTTGAGCATAAATAAAAAAGTTTTATGATTACCTATTCCAGAAAAAACTAAATATTTTTCATTTTTATTAAAAACCTCACTGTTGGTAGTAACATATTTGGATTCATAAATATTTAAATTTGGGTTAATTTTTTTTAGGCGAGTCTTTATATTGCTAGTATCTTCTTCATTCCCATTTAAGAATACATCATTATACAATTTTAAATTATCTATATTTTCTCTAAGGGGCCCTGCAGGTATTGTAAGCCCGTTACCCACACCATTGATTTTATTAAAACATACAAATGAATAATCATATTTAATAGAAGCATCTTGAAGCCCATCATCAAAAATCGCAAATTCATATTTTTCTAAAATTGCCTTTTCTAAAGCAATTTGTCTTGTTTCAGCAACAAATGTTCTGCCGTATTTTTCTAGCAATAACTGTTCATCTTTTTGATTTTTGTGAAATTTTTTTATAAAACAAGAGCTAATATTTTCTCTATCTAATATTTCTTTAATCTTTATAGCTAACGAAGTTTTACCTGTGCCACCGATATAAATATTTCCAATGCATATAGTCTTAATTCCATTAAATTTTTTTTTTTTATTTTTTTTGAATTTGAAGGCAATTTCATACAATTTAGAAAAAGGTTTTAGTATGATTGCAATAATATTTGGTTTTTCTATGTCCCAAAAACTAGGCTTTTTTAATTTCATCTCTTAATATATTATTTATCTCTTTTGTAGTTGTAGTAAGTATTTTTTTTCCAATTTTCTTAATTTTTAAAAATTTTGTATTCTTACTGCTCTTTCTTAGTGAATAGTAAACCAATTTACTTAGTTTTTTTATATTATTTGCTTTAAAAGTTATATTTGCATTACTCAACAGCTCATAAACTTCTTTAAAATTACCAACATTTGGTCCATGAATAATAGTCGAACCTAATCTAGCTGCCTCTAGTGGGTTTTGACCTCCATGTCTTGTGACCGATCCTCCTAAAAAAACTGTATTGCATATTTTATAAAATTTTTTAGTTTCACCATAGGTATCTACAAGGTAGATATCAGTTCTTTTTTTTATTGGAAGTTTTGAACTCCTTAAAACTACATCCAAGCCTAATTTTTCAAGATCATTTTTAACTTCTTCTTTTCGATGTGTATGCCTTGGTATTATAATGGTAAGAAGACCTGGATATTTTTTTTTTAAATTTAAATGTATTTGTCCACAAATTGCTTCTTCATTAGAATGTGTGCTAGAAGCACACCATATTTTTCTATTTTTAGTCTCATTTATAAACGATTTGTTAATTTGTATTAAGCTTTCTTTCTCATTTTCTGAAAACTTTAAGTTGCCTATAGTTTTAATTTTCGAAACTTTTAATTTTTTTAAATAATTTAGAGTTTCATGATTTTGAGGATAAGCAATATCAATTTTACTGAAAATATAATTTGAAATTTTTTTAAATTTTATCCATCTCTTAAAAGATTTCTTTGTTATTCTAGCATTTAATAACAACAAAGGTATTCTTTTTTGTTTAATATTTTTAAACATGCATGGCCAAATTTCTGAATCAATAAAAATGGCCATTGTTGGTTTCCAATAATCCAAAAATTTTTTTGTTAAAAAAAAGGAATCTATAGGAAAAAACTGATGAATTGTTTTTTTTGATTTATATTTTTTATAAACAATTGAAGAACTTAAAGTTGATGATGTTATCAAAATAGTCTTTATTTTATTATTTTTTTCAAGATTTCTTACCAGAGGAATTATACTTAAAATTTCACCTACACTTGCTCCATGGAACCATATTAACTTACCTTTTGGACGTAACTTAGAGTTAAGACTAAATTTTTCTTTAAATCTTAAATGATGCTCTTTCTTTTTTAAAATTCTGATAAGAATAATTAGTGGCGAAAAAAGAATTATTATTATAATAATTATTTGATATACAAAAAACATTATCCTTTTTTAATCTGCTTATCGTAATAATTTTTATATTTAGCAGAACTTTTCATGAGCTCTTCATGGTTTCCAGAGGAATCTATAAAGCCATTATCAATAACATAAATTTTGTTAGAATTAAGTATAGTTGTTAGCCTATGAGCTATAACTAGAGTTGTTCTATTTTTAGTTAATATATTGATTGCTTTCTGAATTTTTTCTTCTGTTTCTGAATCTAAAGATGATGTTGCTTCATCCAAAAGAATTATTGGGCTTTGTTTAAGTAGTGCTCTTGCTATGGAGATTCTTTGTTTCTCACCACCAGACAATCTAACTCCATTTTCTCCAATAATAGTTTCATATTTATTGGGCAAATTATTTATAAATTCTTCAGAATAAGAAAGTTTTGCTGCTTCAATTATTTCTTCATTACTTGCATTTAAGTTTGCATAAGCAATATTATTTTTTATTGTGTCATCAAACAATGTTGTGTCTTGACTAACTAAAGATATATTTTCTCTTAAAGAAAATATTTTAGTGTCATAAATAGATTGGTCATCAATTGTAATATCTCCATGCATAATATTGTAAAATCTTGGAATTAAGTTTAGAATTGTTGATTTACCCGACCCACTATGACCAACCAGTGCCGTCATTTTTCCACCCTTTAATTCAAGATTTATCGATTTTAATACCTCTTTTTCTTCTGAACTATATCTAAAGCTAACATTATCAAATTTAATTGTTCCATTTTTTACCATGAGTTCTCTAGCATTATCTTTCTCAATAATTGAATTCCGATTATCAATTATAGGTAAGATCCGTCTAGCAGCAGAAAGGCCTTGGTTGACAGCCATATTAATAGTAGAGAGAGATTTTACTGGTTGATATGCCAACATCATTGCAGCCAAGAAAGAAAAGAAGTTATTAATATTTATTTCATCTTTAAATATCAATTTTCCAGAATAGAAAATTAGGATTGCTATCATTATCCCAGTGAATGTTTCCATTATGGGTGAAGCCCTAACATAAACTACTCTAATTTTTTTATTTTTGTCCTTTAGTTTTTCAATATGGCTATCAGCTCTATTAATTTCATAATTTTCTTTTTGAAAAATTTTTATTAATTTATGATTTTTGAAAATTTCAATTAAATAAGTATTTAAAAATCCAGAGCTTTCTTGTGCTTCAGTTACCACTTTGCCCATTCGTTTACCAAGTGATTTAGCAACTATACTAGCCAAAGGTATCATTATTATAGATATTAATGAAAGCTTCCAATTTTGATAAAACATAACAATTAACAAACCTATTAGAGTTAAACTGTCCTTAGAAAAAACTAAAATTGCATCACTTAATAAATTAGTAATATGAGAAACATCAAAGGTTAAGTTTGAAATAAATTTTCCTGAATGTTTCTTATTAATTAATTTAGTGTCTGCCTTTATTAATGAAGAAATCATATTGAATTGTAAAATCTTTTTAATTTCTTCCCCAACGCTTATCATTGTAGCTTTTGCAAAATACAGTGATACCCCCTTTATGGTAAAGCTTATAACTATGAATATTGGGATGATAAGAATTAAAGTTTGATCTTTTTCAATAAAGATTTTTTTTATTGCTGGATCTAGTAGCCATGCAATTGAGGCAGTGCTGCCAGCCACTAAAACTGAAAAAAAGACTGAGATTAATATTTGTTTTAAAAACTTCTTTGAATAATCTTTATAAAGTCTTTTTAATAGGTCTATATTATTCATAAATTAATTTTTCCTATAAAAATAACGAATAAAACTAAGGCACCAAAAAAATTATTACTTTTGAATATTCTTAAACAATTCAAGGTATCATTAGAATTAAATACCCTCAGCTGGTAAATAAATAGATGTATAATTAACATTATAGAACTAATAAAAAAAAATAGATTAAATTTCATTAAAAGACCTGATGTTAAAATTGATATAGTTAAGATTAAATAACATATAAATAAAAAATTTTTAGGTTTTTTTTTAAATTTTATTGAAGTTGATTTAACACCTATAATTTCATCGTCTTTTATATCTTGAAACCCATATATAGTGTCGTATCCTAGTGTCCAAAATATGGCTCCTAGGTAAAAGATAACAGGAATAATGTTTATTTGACCCTCCACAGATGTCCATCCTAAAATTAAACCATAGTTAAATGTTATTCCTAAAAATAATTGTGGCCAATAAGTAAACCTTTTCATCAATGGGTAACTAAAAGCCAAAGGCATTGATGCTAGAGCAAGAATTATTGTCAGTTTGTTAAAATTAATTAATACAAAAAAAGCAAGTGAACATAAAATAATAGTATAAAAAATTGCCAATTTTGTAGAAACTTTATTAGAAGCTATTGGTCTATTTTTGGTTCTCTCTACTTTTTTATCAAATTCTTTGTCTGAAATATCATTTACTATACAGCCTGCAGAGCGCATTAAAACAGAGCCTAAAAAAAATAAAGCTAGGTAGAAGAGATAGTTGTTAAAATTATTCGAAAAATTATATGCAAGAGTTAATCCCCATGCACACGGCCAAAATAAAAGCATAAAACCAATTGGTTTTTTCAACCTTGTTAGTTCAATAAAGAGGTTTAATTGTTTCATAATAATTTACTTGTAAATAACAAAGGCTAGTTTCATAATCAAATTGATTCGTATGAATATAGATTACACCGTTACAGCACTAATGTTTCCTGCAATTCCCTTGTTAATGAACATCTATAGCAACAGATTTCATTCACTTAGTAAGCTTATTCGCCAATTACATGATGAACATGTTTACGAAAATCATATTCCACCAGAATGGAAAAAACAGTTTATCAATTTAAGTGGAAGAATTGTTTTATTAAAATGGACGATTATGTTTGCAGCATTTGGTTTGCTGTTTAACTTACTTACTGTTTTTGCTCTTTACTTAAATGAAATTTTTGTTGCAAGAATAATATTTGGTTCTTGTTGTCTCTCAATGATGGTTTCAATTTTAGTT
>Ga0114997_10002526_pt1 | contig 14730 bp, 16 predicted proteins | sample ArcticOcean_MG_C_2_FD_87045 | JGI IMG/M metagenome (GOLD analysis project Ga0114997, IMG submission 87045) | Marine microbial communities from western Arctic Ocean - ArcticOcean_MG_CB4_136 | ecosystem: Environmental > Aquatic > Marine > Oceanic | place: Arctic Ocean: Canada Basin | collected... | reverse complement strand
CCGGATTGGGACGCAGTTTCTCAAAAAGATGTACAAGACAGGCTAAAAAAAGGTATTGACAAACTTGTTGAAATCTTTCCTGATGTTATCTTTAACATTTATACATGTTCCAGTTATGAGAACAGCTCTGACAATTGTTATATAATAAAAGTAGAATAATTTATAAAATACGTTTTTTCTTTATTTTTCAATTAATGTTTTTATAGTTTAAAAGGTGTAAAGATTTTTAATGACTTTCAACATAATTAACAAAAAGCCGTTTAGCCTTCGCGGGCTGAAAGCAACGTTCATAAACATGCCTCTCCGCGAGACGGCGACTCCAAACACGCCTCCGGAGGGTCCGTTAATTTTAGCAGCAATTTTAAGAAGGTTAGATGCGGAAGTTCACCTATTAGACTTGAATGCGTACAGAATTAAGGATAAACTTTCAGAAAAAAGAGGCATGCCAAATGGTCGTCACATGACTTACGGCGAAACAAGAGATATGTTAACCAAACATATAGAAAACGCTGGAGATCAAGATCTTGTAGCTTTTTCTGGCAAAATAACAACTTTACGATGGCAAGAAGAGATGGCCAAAATAGTAAAGAGTCTGCAGCCAGAGTGTTTTTTAGTCACAGGAAATGGGTTAGCTACAGAAATTAAACAGGGTCTTTTTAACTGGATTCCGGAGCTTGATGCAATTGGTCGGTCGGAAGGTGACAATATTATCGTAGATATTGCCAAAGATTCCATGATAATCAAAGAAAAAGGAATGAAGAAGGCTATAGCCTCGGGAATGTTAAGCCGCGCTCACGCTGGTGAAATAAACGGCAAGCATCGCTTCATTTACGAGGGAGGAAGGCCGGGCGATCTAGATAGTATCCCATACGGCGCGATAGACCTTTTAGAAAAAGATCCTTACGGATATAACGTGCTAGAAGATTATATCAAAGTACCGGTCTGGGGAATTGCGGCTAACAACAGTTCCGCTACACCTTTTCAAATGAAAAGAAGCCTGACCACCGTTAGCAGTCGCGGATGTCCCTACGCATGCGCTTTTTGCTATAGAGGTTCGCAAGGGGAGAGAAATTATGGCATGCGTTCTTGTGAACATATTGCTAAGCAGGTAAGAGGTTACGTCGATCGCTATAATCTAGATTTTATCGGCTTTCCAGACGATAATTTTGCAGTCGACCGCCGCCGCATTAAAAAAATGGTTCCAGTTTTTAAAGAATACGGTCTAGACGACGTTAGGTGGGGAACACACACGAGAATGGATGAAGCTGACGATCGTATATATGACATGTCCGCATCCGGTTGCGTTTATATCGGATTTGGTGCAGAATCCGCAGACCCATACACCTTGAAGCTAATGAAAAAAGGCGGGTTTATACTAAAGAACGGATTAACTGAGAAGAAAGTTAATGGAAAAGCATATCAGTTTCCCACAACGATGGTGACTGCTGTAGAAAATTGCAAAAAGGCAAATATTCATGGCAACTGTACGTGGATCATGGCCTATCCAGGCGAAGGCCTGCAGCACTTAAAAACCAGTGTAGCTTTTATTAAGTGGCAACAACAGTTTTGGACTAAAAATCTGTCTCCGGATACTGTAGAATATGATATGTCGTACCGCGGCGTTAATCAGCAGATGTTTACGGCTACAGCATATCCAGGAACCGAAATGTGGAAAGTTGTTCGCCCAAAACTAACAGAACATTTTGAGATATCGTTTGATAAAACTGGAGAACCAGTCTGTGACGAAAATTTTCACAAATATGTTCTTGAACTAGACGATGCTACAAAAGTTCTGAACAACAAAAATGGCGAACCGGTAAACTTTGGTGATATGCCAATGGATAAATTTTTGCTAGCCAGAGAACATGTTGATTCGAACGAAATAGAAAAAATACTTGAAATGGAATAGAACGAACATGAAATCAATATTTATATCAGTTCGAACCGGTTCAACACGACTTCCCCAAAAAGCCTTGATAGAAATTGAGGGAAAAAAGACGATTGAATATTTAATCGACAGAGTTAAAAAATCTCAATATGCACAAAATATAATTTTGTGTACCACCACTTTAGAAGAAGATAACGTCTTGTGTGATATTGCACATAAAAATAAGATAGAATGTTTCAGAGGCTCCGGTCCGGATAAGTTAAGAAGATGGTTAGGGGCTGCAGAAAAATACAATGTTGATTTTTTTGTAAACGCAGATGGCGATGACCTCTTTTTTGATCACGGCCTGGCAGATATGTGTTTTAAACAATATGATGATAACTCGGGGAACCTAGACTTTATTGATGGTAGAGGTCTCTACAACGATGTATACGGCATCAAAACTTCTGCGCTAACAAACGTTTGCAATATTAAGAGTGACGCCGAGACAGAGTTTATAAGACCATATTTTGTTGAATCTGACAAGCTTACGACACAACGTGTTCAAAATGTTCCGGAGAAATATAAAAAAAAGAATATCCGTATGACGTTAGACTATCAAGATGATTTAAAATTTTTTGAAACAGTTATTAAACACTGTTTGAAAGACAAAATCGATATGAGTTTTGACAACATATTGTTGTTTTTAAAAGAAAATCCGCAAGCAGTTGATATTAACTGGCACTGTGAACAATCTTGGATAGATAACCAAGATAAAATGATTAATCGTGTAATGGAGAGGAATTTTGATAAAAAATCCTAGCAAATATCTTAATAACGAGCTAGAATACCTTGATAGAGTGCTGAGATCAGAAAATTGGTCGGCGACAGGTGGCACATGGTGCCAAACTTTAGAAGAAACTTTTGCTGAAAGATTTAAATCAAAATATGCAGTAGCTATGAATTCGGGCACATCAACTTTGCATGCTGCTCTTGAAGCTGTAGGGGTTACTGCCGGCTCTGAAGTAATATCACCAGCGCTGACCGTAATCATGGATACAACAGCAACCATTCATGCAAATGCAATACCGGTCTTTGCGGATATAGACCCATACACATTCAACATATCTCCAGCAGATATAGAAAGAAAAATTACAAATAAAACAAAAGCAATAATTGTGGTATCTCTTTACGGTCTGCCGGCAGAAATGGACGAAATCATGGCAATATCAAAAAAGTATAATATTCCTGTGATAGAAGACAACGCGCAGTGTTTTTTATCGACTTACAAAAATAGGCTAGTTGGCACAATGGGGCATGTATCAAGTTGGAGTTTTGAAAATTCAAAACATATGAGTTGCGGCGAAGGCGGAATTATTACTAGTAATAACGAAGAGTATGCACGTTTTGCAAGAAAAGTAGCTGGACATGGATATAAAAACTTACAGGCACAGTGCGGCCAAATTAAATTGAATGAAAGCGTTTATCAAAATCCACATTATAAAAGACATGATGAGATCGGCTGGAACTATAGACTAAGTGAGTTTGGCGCTGCAATCGATTTAGCTCAGTTAGAAGATCTAGAAGAAAAAGTAGAAAAAAGAATACAAGTCGCGGGTATTTTCTTAGACGCGATGTCAAACTGTGACTATATTGTTAGTCAAAGTGTACCAAAACACAGTAAACACTCATATTTTACTCTAGGAGTAGTGTACAACGGCCTAGAGAAAATAGGTGTTACTTGGGAAGACTTTAGACAGAAATATGTTAGTTTTGGCGGAGACGGCTTTTACGGTGCTTGGTCCGTACCGTACCTAGAACCAGTAATGCAAGAGAGAACATTTGCAAAAAGAAACCCCAACATTTACAAAGACATCTCATACGAGCCCGGACTCTGCCCCAACGCCGAGTCTATTCAACCAAAAATAATGCAATTTAAAACAAATTATAGAAGCCTGGAGCTTGCCACGAGCAAAGCTAACGCTTTAGAAGAAACGATAAGATTTTTTAACAACGGGAGTAGATAAAATGTCTGATATTTATATTATAGCTGAGATTGGTATTAATCATAACGGCGACTTTGAATTAGCAAAAAAGCTTGTTAAAAAGTCGCAAAGAGCAGGAGCCAATGCCGTAAAATTTCAAAAAAGAACCATTGAATTGGTGTACACACCAGAGGAGCTTGACAAATATCGAGAGTCTCAGTGGGGCACAACTAATCGCGCACAAAAAGAAGGTTTAGAATTTTCAATGGAGCAATATCGCGCCCTTGAAAAATATTCAACAGATCTCGGTCTTGATTTTATTGTGTCTTGCTGGGACTTAAACAGCGTCGATTTAGTTGAAGAACATCTAAACGTCGCCTATCATAAGGTAGCTTCTGCTTTGGCGACAGACAAGAAGTTTTTGCAAAAATTAAATGAAACTGGAAAACCAGTAATTTTATCTACCGGAATGTGTACGACTAAAGAAATTGAAGCAGCGGTTGCTTTGCTAGACAATGTAGAATATGTTCTGGCATGTACTAGTACGTATCCAACCGAAGAAACAGAAATAAATCTGCAACATATCTCGACAATGAAGACACAGTTTCCCGATAAGAAAATAGGATTTTCAAATCATTATAACGGACTGTTGGCCTGTTTGGGTGCCAGTGCACTTGGGGCAAAATGTGTCGAATTCCACATTACCGAAGATAGGACCGCGTACGGGTCAGACCAGGCCGCGTCAATCGAACGCGCCCGGGAACTAGTTCAGGGCGTACGTAAGGTCGAACTAATGATCGGGACAGGTGTGAAGAAAGTTTATGAAACGGAGACCCCAATTATAGACAAATTGAGAAAAGTTAATGACATTACAGAATAAGAATGTTCTGATAACCGGCGCCACGGGCGGGTTAGGAACTGCTTTGTCTAAAGCGTTTCTCAAACAAGGCTGCAACTTGCTGTTGACCGGCCGAAGTAAAGAAAAGTTACAATGTTTGCAGCTTGAGCTTAAAAACAATACTTCAACAAGCTTGTCCGACAGTCAGATACTTTTTGACGCCTGCAATTTAGAAGAATACAGTGATATGATGTTATTTTCTGAAAGAGTAAAAAGTAATTTCAAACAGATCGATGTACTTGTTAATTGCGCCGGCGTTTTTCAAATCAACTCTATGAGTAAAACTAACATAGAGGAATATGAAAGATGTATAAAGGTTAACTTAACGGCCCCTTTCGTCTTAACAAAAGAATTTTCTAAAGAAATGGTAGCAAACAACTGGGGAAGAGTGGTAAATATTGCTTCTTCTTCTGCATATGGAGCTGCTGCAGGTACTTCTGTTTATAGCGCCTCGAAACACGCTCTTTTGGGCTTAAGCAGAGCTTTGTACAAAGAGCTTAAACCGTTTGGAGTGAGAGTCCTGTGCGTCTCGCCAGGTACAATAAAGACACCCATGGGAAGAGAAGTTACTAAACTCGGTCAGAATTATGACACCTTTATGGACGTTGACGAAGTAGCAGAATATATTGTTTATAACACATCTTTTGATGGCAACTTGATATCGGAAGAAATTAGATTAAATAGGGTATACGTGCAATGAATTTATACCTTATGCAAGGTCGTCTGCTGCCTCCTGTTGAAAATCATATTCAAGAATTTCCACTTGAAGGCTGGTATAGCGAACTCACCGCGCTTAACAAAGCAGGTCTTTGTGGAGTAGAGTGGTTGGTTACAAAGAAGTACTTTTTGAATAATCCAGTTTTTATTGATAGCTCCGAAATTCAAAATTTTCCTATTAGTTCGGTTTGTATGGACGTGTTGGTAGACGAGAGAATATCAGAAGAGGGTTTTCTTAATAGCACTTTAGGTAATTTTTGTGAAAGAGTTCATGGCACACACATCAACACGATCACAATTCCTCTTCTAGAAGACAGCAATATGGAGGATGATAAGAAAAGAAAACTTTTTTGTGATTTGATTGTTAAACTAGCAGACAAGTACAAAGGGATAAATTTTTCTTTTGAAGCCGAACTGTGTAAAGAGAAGCTTGAAGAGATAGTTTCTTTGAGAGACAATTTTTTTGTAACGTATGACACTGGAAATATCACGTCATGCAAACTGGATCATACTGATTATATTACGTATTTTAAAAACAAGATCAACAACGTACATCTCAAAGACAGAACTTTTGATGCAAAAACAGTAGTCCCCTTAACCGGCGATACTGATTTTGACACAATTTTTAAAACTTTGAAACAAATAAATTATAAAGGTACTTTTGTTTTGCAAACAGCACGCGAAACGACAGGACAAGAGTTCGATACTGTAACGAGACACAAAAGAATATTTGAGGAGTTATATGAAAGACACTTTTGATTTAAGCAACAAAACGATTTTAGTAACAGGAGGCGCCGGCTTATTAGGAAAGCAACATGTAGAAGCTATAGCAGAACATGGCGGAACCGCGGTCATCGCGGATATTAATTTCGAGGCGGCTAATGATCTTTGCAAAGAAATCAATAAAAAATACTCTAAGAATTCTTCATATGCCGAATATATGAACGTTCTAGACAAGGATTCTATAACAAAAGTTGCGAAAAAGTACAAAAAAATTGACGTTCTGATAAATAACGCCGCGAAAGACGCCAAAGTAGAAAAGAAAGGTGATCTGAACTTAAACGCCAGGTTTGAAACAATGTCATATGACTACTGGCAAAAAGATATGCAAGTAGGCTTAGACGGATGTTTTTTATGTTCACAGGTTTTTGCTAATAAGATGATCGAGAACGGAGGAGGGAACATTATTAATATAGCTTCTGACTTGTCAGTGATAGCACCAGACCAAAGAATATATAAAAAAGAAGGAGTAGCTGAAATGAATCAACATGTCAAGCCTGTAACTTACAGTGTTTCAAAGTGGGCGGTCCACGGATTAACCAAATACATGGCAACATATTTTGCTGATAAAAGCATAAGAGTTAATTCTTTGTCCCCCGGGGGTATTTACAGCCCGACCCTGCCTGACGACTTTGTTGGTAAGTTAACATCGTTAATTCCAATGGGTCGCATGGCAGCCCACAACGAATACAAAGGGGCAATAGTCTTTTTATGTTCGGACGCTAGTTCGTATATGACAGGAGCAAATATTGTAATTGACGGAGGCAGATCAATATGGTAACGCAGTTTCCAATTAAATTTGTTTCTAAGGGATGGGGCTACGAAAAGTGGATCGTCAACAAATCTGAATATTGCGGAAAGCTATTGTTCTTTAGCGCTGGTAAAAAGTGCTCCTGGCACCGACATGAGATAAAAGATGAAGTGTTCTTTTTACAGTCAGGGAAAATGATCGTACGTTATAGTGATCAAGACGATATAGAGAAAGCAGAAGAAATGATGCTGGAGCCGGGCATGAATTTCTACGTTTACCCGGGACTGAGACATCAAATGGAAGCGTTAGAAGATTCGGAGTTATTTGAATTCTCGACAGAGCATTTTGATTCAGACAGTTATAGAATAATAAAGGGCGATTAATGATTATATACGTTGACGTAGATGAGACAGTGTGTCAAACACCAGAAGATAGAGATTACTCTAAAGCATCGCCTATAAAAAAAAATATTAAAAAAATCAACGATTTATATTATAATGGTCATACGATTGTTTACTGGACAGCTAGGGGATCAACTACCGGAATAGATTGGACAGAAACAACAGTGAACCAGTTAAAAAAATGGGGCGCAAAATTTCATGATGTGAAATTAGGAAAACCTCATTTTGATTTGTACATATGTGATAAATCAATTAATTCGAATACGTACTTTGATCAATAGGAAAAAATATGTCTAAATGTTTAGTGACCGGCCACAAAGGGTACATTGGATCAAAGCTATTTCAAGAATTAGAAAAAGCTGGTCATGAAGTGGTCGGAATAGACATAAAAGACGGAAAAGACATTAACGGTTTGCAAGGACTGCTTGAAGACAATGAAGGCAAATTTCATCCCTACTGGTATGGTTTCAAACCAGAATATATTTTTCACTTGGCGTGTCACCCTCGTATCGGACTTAGTATCGATAACCCTGTAGCTACAATGAAAAACAACGTTCTGGCTGGCAGCAACGTTCTCAACTTTGCTAGAAAAGTCGGAGCAAAAAGAGTTATATATTCTAGCTCTTCCTCCATAAAAGGCAATGGGCAAGGACCTACGAACCCTTACGCTTTGCAAAAGATGACAACAGAGATAGAGTGCAAGCTGTACTCCGAATTATATGGGTTAGACACTGTTTCGCTTAGATATTTCAACGTTTATTCAGAAGACCAGCCGGCCGAGGGGCCATACGCCACAGCAATATCTAATTGGATGAATTATATTAGGCAAGGAAAGACCCCATTTATAACTGGGGACGGGTCTCAACAACGAGATATGTTGCATGTTGATGACGCTGTTTCCGCTAATATTTTTGCCATGAACAGAGAGATCAACTTCAACGGCGGGGTCTACGATATTGGTACCGGAAAAAACGTGTCATTAAAAGAAATAAGAGACGTTGTTATGGGCCTTTTTACAGATGTTGTTTTTGAGTACAAGCCATCTCGTCCAAACGAAGTTTTGAATACAAGAGCAGATACCGGCCCACTTAAAGAGCTAGGGTGGGAAGTTAAAACATCAATTAAAGATGGACTTTTTCGTTGTTTTAAAAAACTACGAGAAGAAATTTAGAAATATTTAGGAGAATATAAAATGTTAAAATTGTCAGATGAAGCGCTCGGCGCAATAATGTTAGCGCTACAGAAATCTCTAATGGATCAAAGCGATATTGTTCCTATTTTGAAAGGTTTTAATTTTAAAGTTGGCGATGAAGAGGAACTTTTTGTTATGAACCCTCCGCTACTGAAGTTAAATAACGAGGAAGAAGATATACCAATTGGTAGTTTAGACTGATGCCAAAATATTTTTATTTATGTGAGAGCTGCGGGAAACGTTTTGCTTCTTATCACGGGATGGATGAGACAACAGATCCTTGCCCTGCTTGTGGTACAGAAGATCTGTTGAAAAAAATACCTTCCATGTTCTCTATAAAGAAAACAGAAACGGTGGATACTAAAACCGGACAGTTAGTTAAAAGTTCTATAAAAGAATTCAAAGAAGATTTGCAAGAACAAAAAGATAAATTAAAAAGCGAAGTACACGAAAAAAATGAATAAATATATAATATGCGCCTCTATTATTCTAAACGGAATATTGTTAATGACTTTACTCGGTATAATACCTTTTTTGTTATATCTGAGCATACTAATAATTTTAGCTATGTTTTGGTATACTAAAAAAATTATAGAAAAAAATAAAGAGCTAGAAGACGACATTACGCAGTTGGTCGAGGATATTGACGGATTTTCCAGTCACCTAGAAGAAATTCATGCACTAGAAATTTATTATGGTGACGAAAACTTGCAAAATTTGATTGAGCACTCTAGAAATCTTATAAATAATTTTATTGATTTTCAACAGATCTACTTTGACGTGGAAGTAGAAGAAGTAACAGAAGAAGAGGAAGAGGACGAAGATGAAGAAGCGTAGGCCCCGGAAGAAAAATAATTATTTTACAAAGGTTCATGAAGTAGCGATAATAGAGTACGCACGGACAGAAGACAAAGCAATTAGATCTAGACTGTACATAGAACTAATTGGGCCCGCTTTTGATGAGTTGGTAGACAAAATTGTGTATACCTATAAGTTTAATAATTTACCTAATATTGACTACCTGAAAGACGATTGTAAATTGTGGCTTATGACGATCTTAGATAAATATGATCCGGAAAGAAAATCAAAAGCTTTCTCATATTTCAGCGTTATTACTAAGAACTGGTTTATACACAAAGTAAAACAGAACTCTAAAAGGCTCAAGAGAGATATTCAGTATGAAGATCTCAATGGATCAGAACTAAACGAGATATTAGTAACCCAACACGGCTACGAGTCTACCCGCGAAAACAAAGAATATTGGATACACTTGTTCAAGGAAATAGACAGCTGGGAAAAGCTTAAATTAAAAGAAAGTGAAAAAAAAGTTTTAGAAGCAATACGTATCCTTTTTAATAGCATCGATGAAATTGAAATTTTTAATAAAAAAGCTATTTACTTATACATGCGCGAAATAACAGGGCTAAACACAAAACAGATTGTTAATAACTTGAACCGCATGAGACAGAGATATAGGAGCTTCAAAAAACAATGGGAAAAGGGAAACGTGTAACGTCAGAACAGTTTGTAGAAGAAGCAATTGATAATGTACGGAACGACCGCGCAATTGCTTCAACTCTGCTAATTGAACTGATGAAAATTCTTAAACAAGATGAGACGAAGCACCAGCACTCGGGCCCCGTTGCAGCCAAATATTTAGAAACGCTTCAAAGATCTAATGAACAGCTAGTAAAATTAGCTAGCTTAATTAGTAAAAAAGAAGGTAGCGTTACAAATTTGTCTGATTTAGAAAAATCTGATATCTATGATCTTATTAAAGAAGAACAGTAAAGAGGGCCTTTTTAGTGGCAACAGAAGAACCAAAATCTAAAACGGCGTATTACGAAGGTCTAGATCTAGGCGCGCTTAATCGAATAAACAGAGATGTAACCAAATCTAGATTAGATCATAATTCAACGGCAGTTGATATACTTGGCAACATCTTTGGTGAAGTTTATAAATACGATATTAAAAAAGGCTCCGGACCTTATGCTGCAGTCGTTTTAGAAGTTTTAACAGGACCCCAAGCTGGAAATGAAGCTTCAACTAATGGTAAGTTAAACACAAAAGCTTTAAATTTAGGTGCTTATAGCGATCCTCTTGTCGAGGCCCGCAGATTAGCTAACAAGCCCCCACCGGTAGCTGTTATCGCAAAAGTCCCAATGTTTGACGCAGACATTCGATGGCCAGAAAGTGACCAAGATAAAGCCAGAATTGATGCTCATGGAGAGTTTCGGCAGATTAGTGAAGAGCTAGAACACATCAATAAGATTGAAGTCGGTTCTGTAATTTGGGTACAATATTTTAATAATGATGCGTTGTCTAGTTACGACGGCGGCCCGACCGGAATGATTATTGGTGTGCACACAGTAGAAGCTCACTCACAAATTATGACGCGGATATCTGCGAAGCGCGCACAAAAGCCGGAGTGTCAATCCGCGAGAAACTTAACCGCGCCAGAAGGCGGATTTTATGTTGGACACACTGACGAAAATCCAGTGCCAACAGTGCCGTCTATCAAGATTAAGGGGCACATAAAAACAGGTTTTTTTGGTGCCGGCCACCCGCGGACAAAGGTTCATTTTGATTCAGCGTTAGCCGAAGCTCCAATATCACCTCTTCACAAAATAAAAGGCCCGGCCCCGGGCTCAAACAACGCATTTATATGGGTTGGAACACTAAAAAACAATGGATATTTGGATCTTTTAGATAGACCCATAGGACAGGGCAGGGAGACTATCATATACGCTCCTATGACTTTAGATTTAAACGCCCCTGTTGAAATAAAGTACTACCTACATGCCGCCGGCGGATTCGGAGCTGCACATATAAACGGACCAACTACGTCTTTGGACCTCGCAGCGGCCGCGGCACAATTTATAGGAAACGATTTTAGAGAAAAAATAGCCCCAGCGATTAAAGATTTGAACAGAGAAGGAAGAAACTACATCTTAGTTATTCCAGAAATGTCGTACTCTAGGGGATTTGGCACAGCAAACAAAGACTTAAACAGAGTTTCGAGACTCATTTCTAACGAAGAACTTGGTGATGGAGTATCTCCATCTGATCCTACGACAACAGTGCGCACTGCAACTACTCCTGAGATTAGAGGTTTACTAAAAAACTATTTGAGCACGATACCGGTCGAAGCAAATAAAAACTTAGTGCAAAACACACCCTTAAGGGGAAGACAACTCGCTACTTTTGATGGTTCTTATACCGGTGGAGACTTTGGTTTGTTCCATACTGAAGTTACGGAAGTTTTAAATGAACACTTGTACGGCGCAGGGGTCGACACGATATATGTAAAATTACAGTTTGTTTCTTTTGTTGCGGACGGCATAGGCGGAATCGCTTTAGCTAGCATCGTAAAAAAGGTTCCCAACAGCGCAACTCACGCAACCGCTTTAACAAATTTTAAAAGCAGAATTGTTACTCCTGAAACACCTTTGAGAATAGATTATATAACAGACAGTACTCAGGACGCAAATCCAAACTTCTATTCTTCTTTTTTTGGAAATGAATCGCCCTCTACTATAATATTTAATAATTTATTAGCAGCCAGAAATCAAGGTTTTTATACAGAGTTCAATTATATAACCAGCCCGGCAACAAAAAACACAAATAGTTTTTTTGATAATCTTGGAAAGTTAGAAGATTATAAAAAACACTCAAAAACATCTGGCGGTTTAGGTAGTAACAAATTTTCTTTTTTATTGGGAACCTCCCCGGAAGATCAAAGATTTGTAAGTTTGCACGTTAGTTCTAAAAATAGAGCTGGATATTCTTTTTCTATGGTTAATGACTTTTTATCAAGTTTCAAGGCTTATCCAAAAAAACCTAATGAAAATTTGAGCTTAAGACCAACGTTTAACGCTGTTCCAGACCACGCGTATACGCTAGCAGCGAAACCGTCTCTTGGCGATTTGGAAAAGTTGGATAAACTAGGAGAAGACTTAGTGCCCCGCATAGAATATTTCGCGAACTTAATAACCAGTCTCCAGCTGACTGGGCCTCCGTTTCGAGCGGGAGCCGGATTTGCTACTGTATGTCAAGATGTTTCGGAAGGCAAACCTTCGCCATACAAAATGTACTGCAAAGACGGCATAATTGACACGCGCAGCGAAAGTACTTTTAACAAAGATTATAGACAACATCTTCAAAATTTAAAAAAACTAGAAGAGATACAAATTTTAAAAGAGGGAGAAGCTTTAATCCAACCGCGACTCGGATCTATAGAGCAGCTTCGAGCCCAAGAAAACGAATACAAGACAGCATATGAAAATGCTAAAGTTGTAGCAGACCATGTTGACGACGGAGAATCGATCAGGGACAGATGGAATTTGTTAAACACCAAATTTTTTGAATACGAACAACGCTCTAACTTAGCCGGCATGGCTTTTGACATTCAGCTAGCAGCTCGTTTGGTAGCGGCGCCAGAAGCATACAAAAAAATATTAACAAAAATAGAGTCAGCGATCACTGGATCACAGCCGCAAACAGCTCAAAAATCAGCAGAATGCGCCCCGGGCCCTGTTTCATTAAGCAGTGCAACTAGCAGAACTGCAACGACGCGCACTTCGGATGTAGTGGGTAGCAACTGTGTTGAAGTCCGTCCTTTATTAGATACCACGCCCACCACCGCTGCTGAAATATTAAAGATTATAGGCTATCACGGTTATTTTATAAAGAAAATAGATTTTGAACCATATAAAGGGCGCTCTTCAAATAAAAAAACGAATGTTCATCTTATAGACGCGTTTAAGACTTCTACTTTTAGTTATCCGGCTCGCGGCTTAAACAACGAGATAACTAACAAAAAAAGCCCACCTGTCTGGGCGTGTATAAGCGATATCTTAAGAGAAGGCTGGAAAGCAGCATGCGAAGAATCAAAATATTATCCTTTCGCAATCACAAATGGTATAAAAGCTTCGCAAGACCCAATTACGGCCGGTAACGTTGCGTATACTTCCGGCCTTTCCTTACATGCTTTCGGCCTAGCAATAGACATAGACCCCCAAATTACAGGCTTCTCAAAGTCAAAAAAATCGTTGAATAGCGTTTACACCGGTGCATGGACCCCATATTTTAATATGCAAATGTCGGCGCTAGCCGAGTTAGGAGTCTATGAAGAAGGCTTGGACCGTCTTAACAAAAACGCTTTTGAAGATGAAAACAGACCTAGGCTGGCACAAAACTTTGAAGCCGCTCCTGATAGTTATCTCCAAGAAGGCGACGACAACGATTTTCAACCGCGTGATAGAAAATATTTTGATATTATGAACGAGGCCAAAGGCGGTCCAATTGTTCCATCCGGTGCAGATCCTACTTTGTGGATAATACTGTTTTGCGAAAAAACAGGTATGAAATGGGGAAATGCTAATTTTCTTAAAAAGCGATATGGCGGAGGAGCAGCATGGAATCGCGCTGAGAAAAAAGCGATCAGCGTTCTTTTTGGTATAGATAATGTAGTTAACAGAGTACAAGCCATATCTTGGAACGGAAAACACGACAACCACATGCATTTTCAATTTTGGGCGGGACAGTCGGGCTTGATCCTATGGGAAGAATTAGAAGCTGCAGGGTCTTAAACAGGAGAAAATAAAATGGCAACAGACATATCAGCTAGTACAGAAAAAATAGTAACGGCAAGCGGCGAAAAAACATATTATAGTCTTGATATTGTTGATCCGAAAACCGGCCAGATAATAGAGTCTTTCAATACAACAGATTCAAAAGACGCTAAAGCTTTTTATGATAAAGCTAAAGACAAATATCCGTCTGCGACAACAAATGGAAGCTCAGTGGACCCTTTTCAAGACGGAACGTTCGCACAACAAACTGACTATAAAGTTGGCGGATTTGCCGGCCCAACATCTGAAGCAGGCCCGGATGGGCAATTTAATCAAGACGACATAAGAGATACTGTCACTCCGGGATCCTCTCCTTATGAGGAAAGCGCAAACGTGCCTAACTCTTCGAAAATAACAAAATTAGCGAGAGACTTATCCGGGATGTCAAAACAGCGCAGAAGAAAATACGAGAGATTAAGCGCCAGACAAAAACACGACAAAAAAGTATTAGGCATCAACGGGCAAAAAAGACCTCAAGCCATGGTTAACAGAGCGGACTTAACTTG
>Ga0114997_10002522_pt1 | contig 14747 bp, 11 predicted proteins | sample ArcticOcean_MG_C_2_FD_87045 | JGI IMG/M metagenome (GOLD analysis project Ga0114997, IMG submission 87045) | Marine microbial communities from western Arctic Ocean - ArcticOcean_MG_CB4_136 | ecosystem: Environmental > Aquatic > Marine > Oceanic | place: Arctic Ocean: Canada Basin | collected... | reverse complement strand
TCATTTTTTGGTATTTCCCAGAAATCAAGAAATAATTCTTTTGATTCTTTTTTATAAATATATTCAGAACCACCATCATTCTTTCCGTAATCATGATCATCCCATGTAGCAAAAATTTCATTACTTTGCTTTAGTCGATCAAAGGGTATTTTCTTTTTTTGCTTTTTGTAGGCCTGCTTTAATTTTTCAGTTTTCCCATTATTTTTATTATCACCGTAAACGTTATCTCCCATGAATATGAACATATCTGATTTTTCATCAATTATGCTATTCCAAATAGGCTGCTCTTCATCCTGAGATATACATGATCCAAATGTAATCTTCGTTTTCTTTTCTTTAGCATCTAATTGATTGATTACAGGAAGGGATGAAAGAAGTATAATAGCGCTTGCAAGAACAAATGATCGACGATCTATACTATAATTTTTTTCATGTTTCATATTTTAAGATATACAAAAAAAGGGCGCAAATTAATAGCGCCCTTTTCTAAATATATTTATCTGATATTAAAATTGATATTTAACACCAACCTTAATTTGCCAAACTGATTTATCTATTTTTTGGATAGGATTTTGATCAGAGACTTTAAATTTATTGTATACGTATCTACCTTGATCATCTACTGCCGCTTCAACTATTCCCCTTGTATTAGTTGTTCCGTTACCGTTATAGTTTTCAAAACCACCCCAGTCGGAATTAAGGAAATTGAGGACATTTTTAATATCGAAATAGATAATTGCCTTTCCAGCAATAGATCCTGAAGGGATTTCTTGTGCAATTCTTAAATCAAATGTTCCTTCCCATGGACCGTTAAAGCTATTTCTTGGAACTACCGATCCTCTGTAAGCCGAAAGACCTGAGTCAGTTAAGAATTGCTCAAATGCTGCTGCATCAAAATCATCTCCGTATAGGATATTAGGATCATTAACCTTTGGAATATATAGAATTTCTATATTCTCCCCATCAGTTCTGTAACCTGACATATCTCCTCGATATGTATAACTATAAGGATTTCCAGATTGCCTAAACCCATTGATGCCAATAGTTGTTTCAAGATCTCCAAAAACATTACCGGTCCACGTTAGCGCATAGTCAAAAGAATGTTCAACTTCATAATGTGATGGACTATTAACAGGAGTAAGGTGATCAAAAATAGGCATTCTTACAGCACTTGAAAAAATTATAGAACTTGTCATCATATGAGCCATTTCTCTATCTGTGTGTGCATAACCTAGATATAAATCAATACCATTATCAAAAGATTTTTCTACTGATACGCCCAGCACATTAGTCTCAGGCTTAATATTTTTAAATGTTGTTAAGTAACCTACATAACTACACCCACCATACAAAGGCCGGTTATCAGCTAAAGCACTACCTTTTGGATCACATCCTCCGATATAAGCACCAACAGGATCATCTTCTTCCATATGAACAAAGTTAGCTCTTATGGTATAGCCTGAATCAAGGTCTGCAACTAAACCTATGCTCATTTTGGTAATTGATGGAATACCAAAATCTTTATCCATCATATTAGTGTATCCGCCTGTATCTCCGGCTTCATTTAAAACTTGAGAAATTGCTGCCTCACCGGGAAAAACACCTGTAGCATTTTTAAGCTTATTTCCAGGTAAACGAAGACCATTATCATTATAAGGACCTCCAAACCAAACCGGAGGAAGGTTACCACTAAATTCACCCCACCCAAATGTTACTAATAAATTATCCTTTGCTTGCCAGTCTAATGAAAATCTTGGCATTAAGATATCTTCGCCATCTAAGTTCACATCATTTTCAGGAGGAGCTGATGCATCACCAGTCCAGTTGTACCAGAATGTATTTTTTTCTGGAGTACTATCTTGACTTATTTCCTCATAACGGAAACCAAGTCTTGCTGTTAAATCAGGTGAAATATTCCAAGTGTCTTGGAAATAAATTATAGTATAATCTGTATTAAAACGAGCTGCCGCATCTCTAGGATTATTTGATGCAGCATTTCTATAATCTAATTCCCTTAAATTACCTGCAACAAAATCTTCAACTGAATTATAGTCATACTCACCGAGGCTATTTCTTGAAAACATATTAAACATATCATTTTCAATACTTTTATAACCAAGAGTAAAGCTATGATTTCCTACATCGTAATATCCAGTAACTTCAAATTGCTTTCTATTTGTTATAATTTCGTTAGCATGTCTATATTGATCAGGTCCAAAAAACACCGTACCTCCAGAAGGAACTTTAATTCCAACTTCACCAATAGAAGTTGAACCAACGGGAGTATTTAAATTCGTAACATCTGTATTCGCAAACATTATTTTAGTTGAAAAGTTATCATTCCAATCAGAATTTAATTCAAAATTTATGGTTTCAAACTCTTTATTTATTCTGTACCAGTCACTTGAAAGTGGAAGCCCCCAAGATTGATTAAAATATTGGCTTTCTTTAAAGCCATCAACATAGATATACCTTGCTGTTAGAGTTTGAGTGTCTGAAATATTACCGTCTATTCTTAAAAATATTTTTTCCTCCTCCTCCTCTTCTGCTTTATTATATGATCCAGCATCATAGCCAATCACGCTTTTTGCTGCAGCAATAACGCTGTCTGCTTCTGCAATAGTAACCAGACCAGATTCTAAAGCTAGCATTGATACTGGTTTTGACCCCTCATAGCTTTCCAAACCTAAAGAAAAGAAAATCTTATCTTCAATAATAGGACCGTTAAGAGTCGCCGAGAAAAGTTTTTGATCTGGCTTAGGGCTATCAGATTTTTCACCAAATGGTTCATCACCAGCTTCCTGAGTTGATTCAAATGTTAATGACCCATGAAATTGATTTGTACCTGCTTTAGTTGTTAAAACAATATTACCACTTGAAGCTTCTCCTAATTCCGCATCATAGTTTGCCAATTTAACTGAAACTTGATCAATAAGATCCATGGATATCGGCATTCTATTTGTTGGATATGTTTTATTGTCTCCAAGTCCATAAGAATCACCTGCACTAATTCCATCGATAATAAAACCAACAAGCCTTGGCATTCCTCCTGCAAATGACAAATCACCGTCTGAGCTAACAGTCACAAAAGGATCAAGTTTAGCAATATCTCTTATATCCCTATCTATAGAGGCAAATTTGGAAATATCCTCAGCAGTAAATGTTGAGCCAGGACCTACACCTAAGCTTTTAAAATCAACTGATTTAGCTGTAACAATAATCTCTTCTATATCTCCCGATCCAAGTTTAAAATAAATATTTGATTCACTACCCAAGGTTGTAAAAATATTTGATTGAGTAGAGGAATCACCTGATTTAGTAACCATCACTTTAAATGGACCGCCCAATCTAAGGCCTCTAGAATAGAAAGCCCCTGTATTACCAGACGATGTCGAAGATTTGCTTCCTGAAGGAATGTGAACTATTTGGACTGAAGCTCCTGAGATGGGACTCCCTGACTCATCAACGACGGACCCTCTAATAACTCCGGTTGTTTGTTCAGCTGATACATTCAATGAGTTTAACGATAAGGTTAAAAACACAAAGGTTGCTAAAAAAGATAGCTTCATTAGTCTTTTGAGATAATTCATTGGTTTCCTCTTGGATTAAAATATTTCTTAAATTCACCAGTTTATATAAAATTATTGTAAAATTTATAATACAATTATATTATTTTTATTAATTAATAGTATGAATTAGTATTATTTATTAAAGAAATAAACTATAGAGTGATTTAATAAAAGAAGTTTTTTAATTTTGATTAAATGTTATGAAAAAGTACAAAAACTGAAAGGAAATCCTAGATGTCTCATAAATTTTGTGTAGCACCAATGATAGATGTTACAAATAGACATTGTCGTTTTTTCTTTAGAAAATTTAGCAAGCACTCAAGACTTTATACTGAAATGATAGTGGCTGATGCCATTACCTACGGTGATAAAGACTTCCTTTTAGATTTTGATAGTATTGAACACCCTGTAGCTCTTCAATTGGCTGGATCGGATCCTACTGCTTTAGCTAGCGCAGCAGTATTAGGTGAAGAATATGGCTATGACGAAATTAATTTAAATATTGGGTGTCCTTCCAAAAGAGTTCAGGCAGGTAATTTTGGTGCTTGTTTGATGGCTGACCCTCATCTAGTAGCGAGGTGTGTAGAGAAAATTCAGGAAAAAGTAAAAATACCAGTCACAATCAAATGTCGAATAGGTATTGATGAGTATAATCCAGATGAGATGTTACCTGAATTTGTAGAAACTTTAATTCAAGCCGGGGTCTCAACCTTTATTATACATGCCCGAAAAGCAATGCTAGAAGGCCTTGACCCCAAGCAAAATAGAGAAATTCCTCCCTTAGATTATGATATTGTAAGAATGATCAAGAGAAGATGGCCATATTTAAATATCATTTTAAATGGTGGCCTTCTTAATCCTTATTCTGCTAAAAATGAAATATCAGCCTCTAAAGGGGTAGAACTTGACGGTGCTATGATTGGTAGGGCTGTTTTAGAAAATCCGTATTCAATAATTGATGTAGACAAATTATTTTATGATGATGGTAGGGCGATGCCTAGTAGATTTAAAATTGCTGAGGAAATGATTTCTTATCTCGAAATCTGTGTTCAAAAAGGTGTTCCGATTAATATTATTACACAGAATATGTTAGGGCTTTTTCACGGCTGTCGTGGCGCAAAGTTATGGAGAAGTTATTTGAGCCATCAGGCTCCAAGAAGGAGAGATGATCCTAAGGTTCTTTCCGAAGCCATTAATCAAGTTCTTGAAATTCAAAATGAGGCTGCTTAATGGGTGATGAGGTTTTATCTTTATTGCCCTTTGCTTTAATTATTTCTTTATCAGGATTTCTTTCTGGTTATATAGCCGGTCTTTTAGGAGTTGGTGGTGGTATAATTATTGTACCTCTCCTTTATCACTTTTTATCTCTGGCAGGAGTACAGCAAGATCTTATCATGCATATTTCTGTGGCTACATCTCTAGCGGTGATAATTCCAACCGGGTGGAGATCTTTTAAATCGCACAAAGAAAAGAATGGAGTTGATTTTCAAGTACTCAGATTTTGGTTGTTACCGACCTTAGTGGGATCGGTTATTGGTGCAAATATTGCTGGTTTCATTTCTGGATTTTGGCTTACATTTATTTTTGCTTTAATTGCTCTTCTTGTTTCAATAAATCTATTTATCGCGAGAGACGGTTATAGACTAGGAGATTCTATTCCAAAAGGATTCTTAGGATTTAGTATACCTTGCTCTGTTGGAGCATTATCTGCAATGCTCGGTATTGGGGGAGGGACTTTTAATGTTAGCCTTATGACTTTATTTGGTCACCCAATTCACAAAGCGGTCGGAACAGCTTCTGGGTTAGGTTTTTATTTAGCTATTCCGGGAACATTATTTTTTATAATTACCGGATGGAATGTTCAAAATCTACCCCCCGGCTCCCTAGGTTATGTAAATATTATTGGCCTATTATTGATAGCGCCTATTTCTTCACTTTCGGCTCCGATTGGAGCAAGATCTGCGCATAATTTAAATAAGAAATTTTTGACAAATATTTTTGCATTTTTTTTACTCCTTACCTCAGCAAGAATGTTTCTAGAGATTTTTAGATAGACTGATCGTAATCCCCTACATCTTTAAATTCTCTTAACACTCCATCTATAAACATAAATATATCCTTCATTATACTTTCTGATACTAGGCTTTCGCAAACCACAACAAGGTTTGGAGTATTTGATGAGGCTCTTACTAACCCCCAGCTTCCATCACTTAGCGTAAACCTAATTCCGTTAACTGTTAGGATGGATATAATTTCTTGATCAGCTATTTTTATATTTTTTTTGTACTTTTCTTTAATTATTTTAACAACCCCCTCTATTACTTGATATTTATTTTCATCTGGACAGGAAGGTGACATCGTAGGTGAATTATAAGTTTTAGGAAGCTGGGCAATTAAATCAGAAAGATTTTTCTTTGGATTTTGATCTAAAAGTTTGCATACCTCTATGGCTGATAAACAGGCGTCATCATAACCTCTTCCGATTGGGGTATTAAAAAAATAATGCCCTGATCTTTCAAAGCCAGCCAACGCTCCTAGCTCAGAGGTTTTTTGTTTGATGTAACTATGTCCGGTCTTCCAGAATTTAACAGAGGCATTGTTAGATCTCAATACATCATCAGTATTAAATAAACCGGTTGACTTAACATCTACAATAAACTGTGAATTTTTATAATTCTTAGATAATTTTCTTGCAAGTAAAAGACCCATTATATCAGAGAATATTTCTTTGCCGTTATTATCAACATAACCACATCTATCGCCATCTCCATCAAACGCAAACCCAATATCAGCATTGCTTTTAATAACTTCTTTGCTGAGATCCTTTAACATAACTAAATCCTCTGGATTTGGGTTATAAAATGGAAAATTAAAATCTAAGTCACAATGTAGTCTGATTACCTCGATTCCTATTTTTTCCAACACCTCTGGTGAAAAAATTCCAGCCGTTCCATTCCCACAGGCTACAACAGCCTTAATTTTTCTATTAATTATAATATTTTTAGTTAAGTCTTTTATGTATTCCTTATTTAAGCCTTCAATAAATTTATATTTTCCAATATTTTTTTCAGATATTTTTTCCCCAAGGCTTATTTCTTTTAGGCGCTTCATGAGGTCGGGGCCAAATGTTAAAGGTCTTTCAATACCCATCTTGAATCCCGTCCAACCGTTTGCATTGTGACTAGCTGTTACCATTGCTACTGATTTACAATCTAAATAAAATTGTGAAAAATATGCTCCAGGAGAAACAGTTAACCCAATATCGTAAACATCTATACCTGACGAGAGTAATCCCGAAATTAAGGCCTCTTTTACATCTTCTGAATAGGATCTATAATCATGGCCAACAATTATTTCAGGTGGAATCTTTTTTTCGGACATTAGAACGCCTAAACCCATTCCAAATTTCTTAATGCCACTAAGGTTTATTTGTTTAGGGTATTGCCATCTGGCATCATACTCCCTAAATCCAAATTCAGATATAATTGGAGATTCTAAATAATCTTGAATCTTGAATTGACCGTTATTCATAAAAATTTCTTATCAATTATTTATTAATTGTCTCCATAGCTTTTTCAAAAACCTTACCAGTTTGTTCTCCCCCCATACTAAAAGGTTTAGCGTTGGAGAAATCAGAAATTTTATCCCAATTTTTTACAATATCTTCTGCTGTCGCATCTAAACCTAAGCTTAAGCCATCAGATTCCATAATTTTTGATACGGAATACACTCCTGCGCCAGCACATAAAATAATTCCATTTGGAGCATTTTCTGAAGCTAAATATATTACTGCAGGGGTAACACTCCCTGGAGTTAGAAGTTTCTCAGCCTCTGGCGGCATAAGATTTGAGGTCATTCTAGTATATGCAACAGGCGTTAGAGCGTTGCAATGAACATTATATTTTTGACCTTCGAGCTTAAGGGTGTTCATGAAACCAACAAGACCAAGCTTTGCTGCGCCATAGTTAGTTTGGCCAAAGTTTCCGTAAAGCCCTGACGATGAGGATGTGACAATTATTCTCCCATAATTTTGTTCCTTCATAATCTCCCAAACAGATTTAGTTGCTTTAACTGATCCAATAAGGTGAACACTAAGGACTTTTTCAAAATCACTAATTTCCATTTTCGAAAAAGATTTATCAATCAATATACCTGCGTTATTAATTAAAATATCAATACGACCATATTCACTTATGGTCTGATCAATCATTAATTTTATACCTTTATCATCTGTAACGGAAGAGCCATTAGATATAGCCTCACCCCCTAATTTAAGAATCTCCCTTACAACCTGATCTGCTGAATCTGAGGAGCCTCCAGATCCATCTACTGATCCGCCGAGATCGTTGACAACCACTTTCGCACCTCTCCTGGCTAATTCTAATGCATGAGATTTCCCCAGCCCACCTCCGGCACCAGTTACAATCGCTACCTTACCCTTGAAATCAATAGTCATCCTCTTCTCCATAATTCTGATTATGTAATTAAATAAATAATAGTTAAATTAACAATTAACGATAGAATGTCATTAAAATTTTTAAGTTTTTAAAAAAAGGAGAGGAGTATGATTTTTTTTGATGGAGGCGGTGCACCAAATGCTCGCAGGGTAAGGATTTATCTTTCAGAGAAGGGAATTGATGTCCCAATGAAGGTTATTGATATTATGAAGGGTGAACATAAGACAGCTGAATATAAAAAAATAAGCCCTTTGTCTCAAGTTCCATCTTTAGAATTAGATGATGGTTTCTGTATAACTGAGTCGATAGCTATATGTAGATATTTTGAAGCCTTACATCCCGAACCAAATCTAATGGGAGCTAACCCTAGAGAGATTGCTCAAATAGAGATGTGGCAAAGACGTTTAGAGCTACTTTTAATGGCTCCAATAGCTGCTGTTTTTCGTCATGGGCATCCTGCAATGGCTCATCTTGAAGACCAAGTTTTAGATTGGTCTGAATCCAATCGACCGAAGGTAATAAATTTTCTTAGGTGGCTGGATAAGCAAATGGAGGGTAAAAAATTTATATGTTTAGACAGGCTTACCCTTGCAGATATTACAGCACTAACTTGTTTTGAATTTTCTAAATGGCCAAAAATAAATATTCCTGATGATTGTCAGAATCTTAAAAATTACTATGAAATGTTATTGGAACGGCCAAGCGCAAGAGCTTAAAAGTTCTTAAGTTCTTGACCTAGAATAGTTTTTTAAATAGAAAAAAGTGTCAGATGGTTGGATGATCGCTTTTATAAAGAGGAAAGTCCGGGCTCCATGGGACACGGTGCCGGGTAACACCCGGCGAGGGTAACCTCAGGGAAAGTGCCACAGAAAATAAACCGCCGCAAGGTAAGGGTGAAATGGTGCGGTAAGAGCGCACCGCGTATATGGTAACATATACGGCAGGGTAAACCCCATCGGGAGCAAGACCAAATAGGAATAACGATGGGTAAAACCAGGAATGTCTCGTTCTAGTTATTCGGGTAGGTTGCTAGAGATATATGGTAACGTATATTCAAGATGAATGATCATCACCGTTTATTCGGACAGAACCCGGCTTATAGACCGTCTGACACTTTTTTAAAAAATTATTCAAAATTTTCAATACTTTAAGGGATATTAGTGATTTTTTTTATCATATTTCCCATTGACTCCCATATTATCCCATGATAATCCATATATAAGCCTTAGTTAATAAGACTTAGGTATTATTTTGATTAAGTAAAATAAAGGATTTTATTTTGAAGATCTTTATGTCGAGCACGGTCAATAAGATAGATTCTAAAGGTAGAATATCTATTCCAGCGCCATTTAGATCTGTTTTAGAGTTTCAGGGTTATCCAGGTGTCTACCTTTTTCCTTCCTTTACCTCACACGCAATAGATGGTGGAGGTCAGGAGCTAATAGATCAGATTTCATTGAGTGTAGAAAAAATGCAATTATTTTCAGAGGAAACAGATGCCCTTTCAACGGCATTATTTTCTGACACCTACAGTCTTTCGTATGATCAAGACGGAAGGATTTCATTACCTGAGCTTCTAATAGAACATGCTAATCTTCGTGAACGTGTAATATTTGTTGGCCAAGGTAGAAAATTTCAAATGTGGAATCCGGATGATTTTAAGTTATTCAAACGAGAAGCAAAAATAAAAGCGCTGGAAAATAGAAATTTAATTGGACCGTCGTCCATAGATATTAAAAATAATAAGACTGATGACTGATGGAATCAGAAAGGTTTTCTCATAAATCGATTATGCTCAATGAGGTTTTAGGTATTATAGAGCCATCTGAAAATGAAATTTATGTTGACTGTACTCTTGGGGCAGGTGGACATACTAAAGAAATTTTAAAAACTGCTCAATGCAAGGTGATAGGTATCGACAGAGACCCTCTTGCTTTCTCTATGAATAATGATGAGTATAATTCGTATGGCGATAGGCTGGATCTTGTACAAGGAAGGTTTGGTGATTTAGAAAAACATATTAATGGCCTTGGTATAAAAAAAGTTGATGCAATTTTTTTAGATCTAGGGGTCTCTTCTATGCAACTAGATAATGTTGATAGGGGATTTTCTTTTAGGTTTGATGCTCCTCTAGATATGCGCATGGGAAACGATGGTCAAACCGCTTCCGATATAGTTAATAAGTTCAAGGAAGAAGATCTTGCAAACATAATTTATGGATATGGAGAGGAAAGAAAGTCTAGGAGAATAGCTCACGGAATAGCACAAAGAAGAAAAATAAAAAGAATAGAGACCACCTTTGAGTTATCAGAGATAATTAAAAATTCATTAGGAAAAAAATACTCTAAGATCCACCCATCCACAAAAACATTTCAAGCCTTAAGAATATATTTAAATGATGAGCTTAGAGAGCTTTATAAGGCATTAATAGTGTCCGACAGTCTTTTAAATGAGGGTGGTAGATTAATTGTCATAGCATTTCATTCCCTGGAGGATCGAATTGTTAAGAATTTTTTAAGATACAATTCCGTCTCTGAAAAAAAATTTAATTTAGGCGGTGTATCTAAGCCTTTTTTTTATAGAAATCGAAGAGCCTCCAAACCTACTGATGATGAGATAAAGATTAATCCAAGAGCTCGATCTGCTCGACTAAGGTATGCCTACAAAACATCATTTAATTATAAAGGTCAGGAAGCGGGTCATAGTTACAATAATTATGGAGGGGTAAGTGTTTAGAGTTTTTGTTTACAGCTTATTTTTCACTTTTATCAGCTTAATAGTTTTTAATCAGATAGTTAGCCATGAAATAAAAAATAAATCTCGTGATCTTAATGGAATTAATTTTTCAATTAGAAGCGAAGAGAGAAAGGAATCTCTTCTAAAAACTGACTGGGTTGTCAGAACCAGTCCTGCAAGACTCATGGAGTTGGCTGAAAAACATCGTGTACTCCTTAAGCTTGTGCCTGCGCGAGGCGAAGACATTAAATTTATAAAATTAAAAGAAGAAAATAATTAGATGGGAAGAATTTTTAAGAACAAACTAAGAAAAGCTAAAGTTATTGCAGGAGATGATTTAGTCCATCTCTTTGCCCCTGAGAAAATTGATTTAGATAATGATTTACTTAATACAAATATTCTTCAGGTAAGTAGGGAGAGAGTACATTTAGCTAAATTCTTCTTTATTTTTATTTTTGCTATTTTTATAATAAGAAGCACTACTTTGGCAATTTTTCCCGGAGAAGTTCTTAGTGAACCAAGAAAGGTTGTGTCCAAGACAATAAGAAATCCTTTACCAGAAATTTTTGATCGAAATGACAAACTATTGGCCACGACTGTTAAAACAAAAAGAGCTTCGATAAGAAACCCTGTGAACCCAGAGGAAACAGCAAGATTGATTAAGGCTGTTTTACCTTCATGGGATGAGGGTCGCTTAATAAAAAAGCTACAGAAAAGAAGTTATGTTGAGCTAGCTGACAACATAAGTGATATTGAGTATTACGATATTTTAAATTCAGGTGTTGCTGAGGTAGAGTTTCATCCAGTTTGGCGAAGAATATATACAAATCAAGAGTTAGCTTCTCATATTATTGGGTATTCAGGCAGGGACTTGGTTGGCTTATCTGGAATTGAAAAGACAATTACTAAATCAGAATTACTTCAGGAGGATATAAAGCTCAGCATAGATATTACAGTTCAATTCCATCTGGAGAGTGAAATACAAAAAGGAATTGAGCTATATAATGCTGATAGCGGGTTTGGAATAATTATAGACGCAAAGAGTGGAGAAATTATAGCCTCTGCGTCACTCCCAACCTTTGATCCTAACAGGATAAGCCAAAATTACTCTAAAGATAAAATAAAGGAATCAACATTTAATCAAGTGATGCAGGGTAGTTACGAGCTTGGATCAGTCATGAAAATTATGACTTTAGCAATGGCCTTAGAAGAAGATGAAATTAAACTCGATGATGTTTTTGATGACACAGTTTGTATTAAAATCTCTAAAAACAGATGTCTTAATAATTATAGAAACCAGAGCGCAGAAACTTTAATTACCCCCGTAGACTGTTTAGTAAAATCTTCAAATCGTTGTATGGCTCAAATCGCTCAAATTGTTGGAAGATCAAAGCAGCAATCCTTTTTGCAGGAAGTAGGCCTTCTTGACGAATATTTTCTTGAAATCCATGAGACTGGAATACCTATTTTACCAAAAAAATGGTCTGATAATTCCATGATTACAATATCCTTTGGTCAAGGCCTTAGTGTGGTTCCCCTATCATTTGCATCTGGAGTTGCATCAATTGTTAATGGTGGATACATGATTCAACCAACACTTTACCGCCAAACCAAAAACGATTTAAGAGGAAGATCTATAATCAGTGAGGATGTGAGTGAAAAAATACGATATGCAATGCGCCAAGTTGTGATTAAAGGATCTGGAAGCAAAGCAAATGTTCCTGGTTATGCAGTCATAGGTAAGACGGGAACGGCTGACATACCCTGCAATGGCTCTTATGGAGGGTGCGGAAATAGAACTGCATTTGTTGGTGCTTTTCCAGGGTGGGATCCTCAGTATATTCTTTTGGTTAGTTTTGAGAGACCGAAAACTAACATTAAGGAAGGAGTAAACGGTAATAGCTCATATTGGAATGCAGGACCAGCTGCTGGAGCAATTATCAAGTTAACCGCTCCATTACTAAGCGTTGAATACGATAAAGCAAGAGAGATTGAATACCCCTCATCAACGAAACATATAAAGCAGTTTTCAAGAGAGAATTTATAATGATATCTTTGAATGAGATAGATAAATCACTATCTAAGGAAATCTTTATTTCAGGTGTTCAGGACAATAGTAAAAAAATAAAATCTGGCGATTTATTCATTGCAATTGATGGAGATAAAAAAAATGGTGAAGAGTTTATAGGTGAATCAATTGAATCCGGAGCTATTGCAGTGGTAACTTCAAATAAAAAAATAAAAAACTCTAAACTTACGGTACCTATAATTTTCGATATTAGCCCTAGAAAGCGGTTATCTAAAATATCAAAATTATTTTATCCTAATTCTCCAAAAATAATCTGCGCGGTTACAGGAACAAATGGAAAAACCTCAACTGTAGATTATTTATATCAAATATGGACTCATTTAGGGCTGGAGGCTGCCAGTATTGGAACACTTGGTGTAAAATCAAAAACTTTAAATTGTATTACTGAAAACACAACACCTGGTCCAATTGAGCTACATAAGATGTTAAATAAATTATCTTTACTAGGTGTTTCCCATTTAGCTCTTGAGGTATCAAGTCACGCCATCAATCAAAACCGAATTGATTCTATTGATTTGCACTCTGCCTGTTTTACAAATTTAAGCCAAGATCATTTAGATTATCACAAATCCCTAAAGAGTTATTCGGATGTTAAATTTAAACTCTTTGAAGAGCTTCTTCCAACTAAAAATGCTTCTATTGTTTGTATTGATAGCGATCAAGGGGGTAAATTTTCAAAAAAAATAAAATCATTAAATAGAAAGGTTTTTGATGTAGGCGAGGGTGCTGAATTTATTAACATAGTTTCTGTTGAGGAATATAGTAATGGTAAAAAAGTTGAAATTCTTTTTAAAAACAAAACATATATAATTTTTTTAGAGGTTAATGCTCATTTTGAGATCCTAAATATTTTATGTGCTGCTGGCTTAGCAATAGAATCCGGATGTAATTATAGTAAAGTTTTTTCGAGCTTGGAATTTATTAAACCTGTTAAGGGCCGGTTAGAAAAAATTTCAACAAATGATAGCTCTAATATAATTATTGATTATGCTCACACCCCTGATGCCCTAAGTCATGTTTTGGAAAGCATCAAAAAAGAAACTTCTGGAAAAATAGTTCTTGTTTTTGGATGCGGGGGCGATCGAGATAAATCAAAAAGAATTCTTATGGGAGGAGTTGCTCAAAAATTCTGTGAAGAAATAATTATAACAAACGATAATCCAAGAAATGAAGACCCCTCGAATATAGCAAATCAAATTATCAAGGGGTGTCCTAAAGCAATTATCTCTCTGGACAGGTTTAGCGCAATCAAGCTTGGTATTTCGAAGATAAGAAATCAAGATACTTTGCTTATCGCAGGCAAAGGGCACGAGGAGCTTCAAATTATTGGTGGCCAAGAATTACCTTTTTCTGATCATAAAGTGGTTGAAGAAATTTTAAGGACAACCCATGGGTAAAAATTTGTGGAAAGGTGATGAAGTTGTAACTGCGATTAATGGATCTGGACCATCAAATTGGACGGCATCTGGAGTATCGATTGATACAAGAAGTTTAAAAAAAGGCGATATATTTTTTGCGTTATCTGGGCCTAATTACGATGGTCGTCAGTTTATCTCTTCAGCGATAAAAAAAGGAGCTTCCGTAGTGGTATCAAATACTCCATCAATAGAACTTAATGATAAAATAATTATTGTTAACGATGTTTTAAGTGCTTTAATTGCCTTAGGAAGAGCTTCAAGGGAGAGAAATAAAGGAAAAATTATCGCTATAACTGGAAGCTCAGGAAAAACAACGGTTAAAGAAATGCTCGCTTTGTCACTTAGAAAATTTGGTAAGCTGCATTATTCCGAAGCATCTTATAATAATAAAATTGGCGTTTCATTATCTTTGGCCCGAATGCCGAGTGACTCAGACTTTTCTATTTATGAGCTTGGAATGAATCATCCAGGCGAAATT
>Ga0114997_10002519_pt1 | contig 14749 bp, 10 predicted proteins | sample ArcticOcean_MG_C_2_FD_87045 | JGI IMG/M metagenome (GOLD analysis project Ga0114997, IMG submission 87045) | Marine microbial communities from western Arctic Ocean - ArcticOcean_MG_CB4_136 | ecosystem: Environmental > Aquatic > Marine > Oceanic | place: Arctic Ocean: Canada Basin | collected... | reverse complement strand
TTGTCGTTCGAATCCGCGTCTTCCAAGTGCGAGAACGGCGAGATGGCAAAGTTTTTTCCGAAACCTTCGCTCTTCGGATCGAGCTCGAAAGGATGAAACTTGATTTTCTCAAACCCGGCTTCCTTTCTTTGTACGCGCCTCGAGGTAAGTAGTAGTTAATAATAACCAATGGTCCTTTGCTTGTTTTAATCGACCATTGGAAACGGTCGCCTTCTTGCGGTGTTTCACTCGGGACGGTGACCGTAAATCCGTACTTTGCGTATCGGGATAAAACGTTCGTTTGCGTCTCCCCGGGAAGTACCGTTGTTGGCGTCCCTTCCGAGTCGAATGCCATCTGCGGATTTGTGATGATGGTCAAAAACCTCCCGCCGGGTTTTACGTAATTAGCAACCGCTTTACACATCTCATTCAACTCGGTCACGGATTTGCAATACACCAACAACCAGGCGGCGGTGGCGAGATCGAAGCGTTCCTCGTCCTTCGCTCCAGCTTCCTCTTTCACGTCTTGGACGATATATGTTACCCCGATCGGTTTGTTCTTTTCCTTCTCTTTTGCCATCGCAATCATCTCTTCCGCGATATCCACGCCAACGACTCTACCCGCTCTAGGAAACGCCTTCCTCAACGATCTCGTGTAGTGCCCTTCTCCGCACGCCAAATCGACAATCGTATTCAGGGATCCATCTTTCCCACCTTTCGCGAGATTCATGAACGTGTACGATTCGAGAAGTGAACGCCACTCGTGCGTTTTCGCTTCCGCGTATTTTTTCGCTACCCCGTCTCCGTCGTAATCCGTTCTGTCGCCTCCTTCTCCTCCTTCACCTTCAGCTTCACCTTCTCCGATATCTTTCAACACGTTTTCGGTCAACTTTAAATCCGTCGCCAACCGCTCCGTGACCGCCTCGATATTCAAAACCTCGCCTTCTTCGTTCAACTCCACCTTCGGATCTTCCTCGTCCGAGTCTCTCGGTTTCGGTATGACCGAGCGCAAGTGCTTTTCCGCTATTAGAGTCATTTTCTGTTATCCCAAGAGATACGAAAGAAAAAAAAGAGCGAGCAAGATACGAAAGGAAACACACACACAGACACACACAGACACACACAGACACAGAGAGAGAGAGAGAAAAACGCGATCTCGTTTCTCTCCCTCTCTCTCAAGTTCACTCGGTCGCGTTATTCCACCACTTTATAGATAGATGATGAGTACGTTATTAGATATAAAAGTCAAATGTTTTTTTTTCCCAATTGAGAAAAAAATGCGGTCACCCTCGTTATAAAATTCCTCTCAAAAGCCGCATTTTTTCCCGAACACAGACACACTTTTGCGATGCCGACAAACGCGAATAAAGCCGGAGGAGGAGGAGGATCATCGGGTGGTAATGGTGGTGGTGGTGGGAGACGAACCAAACACCGCCCGAAGTCTCCAACCGATCAAGTGCGCGTCGATCGAGAAGATATTTTGTTCGGGAACGGTACGGACGATGCTAAGGGTAATTATGCGCATAACGGTCGCAACTACGACGACGAGAACAACACGAACAACAACGAATTATTTGACAGAAATGGCTTTGAGAAAGCAAAGATGGGAGATGATTCCATGGGCAGCAGAAAAGAGTACTATCGATGGTGGATGAACGACAACGTGAACGGCGTGGGATGTACGCCGTTGACGTTGATTTTGTTAACGATTGGGTTTGACGTGGTGATTGAAATCACGCGAAAAACGTTGGCGGAGAACCCGGAGGAGGTGAAAGTGTTGCTCTTCTTTTACGAACGGATGATGAATTCAATCAAGAACTTTTTTGGGTTCAGTGAGAGCGCAGGGCTGGATTTTTCGTCGTCGGCGGATGGGTTGAGTTTGGTGTGCGATTCGAGCGCGCTGACCGCCATCGTCATTTTTAGCACGTGTATTCTCATCGGGTTGAACGACGTGACGTGGACATCGAATTCACCGAGGAGAAATCTGAGCGCGACGGTGACGTATATCGCGTGCGTGGCGTTTTATGCGCATTTGATTATGTATTACGGGGAGGATGTGTTGATGAACGGCGCGGACGGGAGTTTGGTGAGCATATTGAGACATTTGGAGTGGATGTTTACGACGCCGATTTTGATCGTTTTGGCGTATCAATTGCAAGCAGTATCGTTCCCGGAGAACGGGCAGAAAAGGAAAGCGATGTATTTGTCGGTCGTTTTAGACGAGCTCATGTTAATGTTTGGCATTTTGTGTCACTTTGTCAGCGGGAACATGTGGTGGTTGAGTTTGTCCCTGGCGTTTGTGTGTTTTATCTTCGTCATGTATAATATGGGGAATTTGTTTTACGAGTTAACAACGAAGTTAGAACACGAGGACGATCGATTGAGATTTTTTATGCTAGGAGTTGTGCAGTCGATATGCTGGAGCTCTTTCCCTGCGGTGTTTTTAGCGAAAGAGTTTAATTTTATCTCCGCTCAGATCGAACACGAGTGGTATTTAATCGCAGACGTGTGCACAAAATCGGCATATTCGTATCTGTTGTGTCAAGGGAACATTCGAGTGATTGATGGTAAAGCAAAGGACGAGTTAGAGGAGTTGCAATTGTTGACGGAGTTTCAGAGAGATTTTTTCTACAACATAACGCACGAATTGAGAATGCCGTTGAACTCAGTCATCGGGTTCAACACTTTGGCCGTGGAAAACGGGAGCATGGACAATTTTAGCGGCGAATTAATTAAAAATTCATTGACGTCTGCGGAAGCTTTGTTAGGGTTGATTAACCAAGTGTTGGACTACGCCAAGTTTAATCGAAAGACGAAAGCGAATAAAAGCGCGAAGCATGGTTTGGATTTGTCCGAAGATTCATTCACGTTGGAACATTTGCTTTCGCAAACCATGGACATCTCGCAACAAGGATCGACTAGTTTTAAACGGAACGTGGATATATTCTTTGAAGTTAATCCACCTGATTTGTTCTGCGAAAACATCGTCGGCGACTACTTTCGCATTCGCCAGTGCTTGGTGAATATTGTCGACAATGCGATTAAATACTCCGTGACGGAGGAAGAAACCAAACGACGAGGGATCGTAAACATCGTCGTGAACGGCCGAGTCGAAACGTCCGAAGTGTACATAGAATTCAACGTCAAAGATAACGGCGTTGGAATTCCTAAGAACAAACAACACACGGTTTTTGTTCCGTTTTCTCAACCGACGAATGATTCAACCACGAGGAAACAAGGTACCGGTTTGGGTTTATCCATCACGCGCGCGATTGTCGAATGTATGGGCGGCACAGTGGCGTTCAAATCCATGGAGGGCTTTGGAACGACGTTTACAATCGCTTTATCCTTTAAACGAATGAAAGGCAGCGCGAATGGAAACTCGTTTTCATCCACCTCTGGTGAAGAAGTCACGCACTTGCCGAAGGATTTACTGTACGTGGTGTGCGAAAACAGCGGCCCGCGTCGTAGCTTTTTGTTAAACTTATTGGAGTGCTACGGGATTGAAGATAAGAACGTGTTGATGTTAGACGTTAGTCCGTTCTACGCGCCACAAGGACGGATTCAAAGTGCGCTCGAGGAACTCATCGCGATTGAAAAAGACTCGACGATTAAACCGGTGGTATTTACCTACACGGAAACGTTGATGGAAAATATCGCCGATTTCGTCGACATGGACCATTCCATGTGCATATTCGGCTCGCCCGCGCAGTTGATTGATATCAACAAAGGCCGGTTTGAACACGGAGAAAGTAACGACTTGAACCGTAGAGGAAGACCCCGTGCCTCTATTTCCGAAAAGGATGTAGAAAACTTTTTAAAATCTGCGAAACGACGTGAAACGTGCATGACGCCGGTGCGACCGGGTGAATTTTTCAAAGTCGTGAGACGTTTGTGTGGGTTATTCGCAGACGACGGCACAGATTCCAGAATCAACTACGGTATGGCGGCCCGACCGGAAACTTCAGAACTAGGTGGGGATGGGAGTCGCGGTGGAAGCGCGAGACAAAGCTTTGAAGCTGCCTCGTCTGGGCAGTTTCGAAACGTCTCCTCAAAACTCATCGGCGTCGAAGGAGACGCTACCGCGAATTCCACGAAAGCAATGGGCGGTGGCGGCGCTGGTACAGACGATAAACCCAACGCTGCCATTTCCGCCGCGGGATTGAAAATTCCCGAGCAAAAACGAAAAGTTCCTCCCAAAGACTCTCTGAAACACGAAGCCGATTGGGATTTGGACATTTCGTCCATGCGCGTTTTGCTGGTCGAAGATAACTTGATGAACCAAAAAGTCGCCACGGTTTCCATGGCGGCGTGTAACGTTACTACACACATCGCGGACAACGGCAAGATTGTCTGCGACGCGTACAAACACATTTTAACAGGAGATATTCCACCGTACGACGTTGTCTTTATGGACCAAATGATGCCGATTATGAACGGGACCGAGGCGACCGTGTGCATTCGTGAGATGGAAAGCGAAGCCAGAAAACGATTTGAAAACGGGGAGTTGGCTAAAGAACCACCCGCGAGCGCTTTGATTGTCGGTTTGAGCGCGAATGTTGGCCCAGAACACGTCAGCGCGATTCAAAAAGCAGGAATGGACGGAACCTTGTCCAAACCGTTTTACCCGAGCACGTTGCGAGGATTGTTGCGAGACGTTTATCTGGGTAGATACATGGGATTCCGCGAAGCCGACAGCGGATACGTGAAGAACGCGCAGGCGAAACCAGGGAATTAAAAATGAACTAGCGCTACTGTACCATCTTCTTTTCTAAAAAAGCTACCTAATATTTTACCTTTATTCAACTATACTCTAAGCGATTCGTACTTCGCACACGCTTCTTTCAAAACTTTTACGTCCTCGTGCATTCTGATCATAACTTCCTTACACCCGTTATCATTCGTTGTTGTTGCTGTTGTTGCTGTTATTGTTCTTTCTGGATCTATTCCTCCTAAACTTAACAACTCTTCCCACGCGCATTTCGGCTTGACTCTCACGCCGCACATCTCTTCCGCCAAAGCCGCCGCCGCCACCGCGACTCTTTTCACCTCCCATTCGCTCACCTCCTTCTCTCCATCGTCCACATCGGAATTATCTCCGAATAAAACAGCCTCCAAAATCACACTCACGCTCTCCGCCAACGCCACCTCCACTTTCGTCGCCGCCTTCGCTTCCTCCCCGAACCGCCTTTTCACGAGCGCTAAAGCGTACTTGTGCGGCTGCGGCGTTCGATGCAACTGAAACCCGAGCGCGCGTAAAACATCCCTCTCCAACTCTAAAATCACATCCTTCCTCTCGGTATAGCTCTCCCCGACAACGATGACTTCGTTATCGTTCGATTCGTTCTCGCTGACCTTTTTCTCTTCTTCTTTAACTTCTTCTGCTTCTTCCCCCGCTTCTTTTTGCAACCGCAAACGACATCTCCGAACGACGTTACACACGTCCGAAACTCGCCTCGCTGTATCCTCCACTTTCGAGGCTAAATATAAACACGTCGTGACGATGCACTCGAGCTCAAACCAGAGCGAATGCTTCACATTTTGTCGTCCCCGTCGTCGTCGTTGTAATTGCGATTGTAATTGGTGCCGTCCATTTTGTTGTTTGAGAAACGCGCGGTAAAAATAAACTCCCGAGCAAGCACTGGCGATTGGAAATTCCAAAACCGATGCCGCGTCTCGGAGTAACGCGAGCGCGAAAGAGAGAGACGATTTCGAGTTCGACGGAAACGAGGAAGAGGAGGAAGAGCGAGAGGGAGAGGAAGGGGACATGTTTTTACCTACTTTTTGTGTCGCTTTTCACTCTCTTTACAAAGAAAGGAAAAAGATGTTAAATATGTGCAAGGATCATCGTGTGTATTATTACATGGTTTTTCTCTCAAACGGACAACCACTGACAAACGCGGGATGGTCTTTCGGCAACGCGTCGATGTAATACAACAGTCCGACCAACGTGCGCTCTCGGACATCCTTCATGCCGTTTTCGCTCTGGATGTCGTGCCAAGCTTGTCTCTTCTCCGCGCTCGGAAAACCGATTAAAATGGTGAGCTGAATGTCGTCCGCGTCTTCTTGCAAAAACCCTTCGCGTTGTTCCGGGGTGAACGGGCCAGCTTTGATTATGCAACCACTGGTTTGAGCGACGATATCTTTGATTTTCGATCCGTAGTTGGTTTGGAAGTCTTCCTTGGCCTCGGCGCTCGCGAATTTTTTGTTCGTCACGACGTAGTGCGTCAACGCGTCGTAATCGACATCTTCCCCGGCCATAGAGTAGTAGGAAACCACTTGACCGTCCAACAACTCGTGTCGCATCTCTGGTAAACCAGAGACTTTATAATCGTCAAGCTATCCGTCGAAAGAGGCTTTGTTCGGAAAGCTATAGAGCGCCACCAAGTCGTGCGCCTTCTGCTCTCCGTATACATCCGCTAACGGTTGGATCGAAGCGTATCCACACTTATGCTTCGCGGCGATTGGTACCGCCTTCGGGACGTAGTTTTTAAACTCGCCCTCAAATCCGCCGCTATTCGGTTTGAATTTGCCCAAATACTGTTTTGTTTTGTTTTGTGGAGAGAGACGAGAGTAAGCGAGAGAGTAAAAGAGAGAGGTTCGTTAAAAGTGCCTCCATCCCACAAAACCGAGAAGAGTTCTCTTCTTCTTCTCTCCCTTTGGAAAAGAAAGCGAAACAACGCCGAGGATGATAAAACCTTTACGCGTGAGAAGATCTCGCCTCCTTTTTGCGACACGAATTCGACGACGAGCAAATCGATTTGGGTACGAGAGAAGAAGAGAAGAGGAAAAGCACATTTTTAAAGGGACAAAAAGATTCCAAAATTGTGCGATGATCCGAAACGTAGATTGCTCTCAAATAAAACGAATATCAAAACGAATATCATCATCATCATCATCGAAGATCGAACGACGACAAGTAAGCATTTATTATTTTTTTGCCGCACCAGTAAGAAAGCTCTCGCGTTTGCCGTCGGAACCGCTGCCATTTTAACGTGTGTTTTATAATTTACGTACCAGGTACCGGTACAGGTACACAATGTAATTAATATGACGTTACTGCTCGTGGTTGCCTCTTTGTTGTGAACACTCTCGTTGCTAAACCCTAAACCCTAAACCTTTTGCAACACCCTTTTTTTCCATTTTGTGCACCACACATATCCTACGAGCTTTTCGGCTCTGAAACAACAACATGCCGTCGTCTGAATCGTCGTCGAGACGCAAAACAAAGAGGAACTACGTGGACGCGAAAGTAGACATCGGGACGAAAACCATAATGCGATTCTCACGCTTGGACGAATTCATCGTTCGAGCGTTGAAATTGAAATCCGAGAGACGACTATTTCATCACACCAAACGCGCAGGAAAAGGGGACGGAGTTTCTGGTCTGAAGAAAGTTCTAAACGCATCCGATTTGGTCGTCATAGGCGTGGGAGGTATCGTCGGCGCCGGGGTTTTTGTTTTAACCGGAACCGCGGCGAAAGAAAACGCAGGACCGGCGTTGATTGTGAGTTACCTGATCGCGATGTGCGCGTCGGTGTTAACGGCGTTGTGCTACAGCGAGTTCGCGACGTGCGCGCCGACGAGCGGGAGCGCGTATAACTTCATCTCGATTACGTTCGGCGAAGTGTTCGCGTACGTTACCGGATGGAATTTAGCGATAGAATTGACCGTCGGTGGGGCGGCAGTCGCGAGAGGGTTTACGAGCTATCTCGCGACGTTGTTCGGTTTGAAGCCGGACGCGATGCGAGTGAAGATCATCGAACACGCGATTGAACTCGATTTCTGCGCGTTTTTATTGGTGTCCGTGATGACGCTCACGATTGTTCGCGGGATGGAGCAAACGAAGAATTTTCAATTCGTGGTGGTTACTTTAGCGATGGCAACGATTGCGTTTGTGATTATTGTCGGGTCCGCGGAAGTCGACGTCGATAATTACACGCCTTTCATTCCTCCGGAGTTTGGATGGCAAGGCGTCATGTCAGCCGCGTCCGTGGTTTTCTTCGCGTTCATCGGGTTTGATACGGTGGCAACCCTAGCGGAGGAAACAAAAAATCCAGGCAAGGATTTACCGATTGGTATTCTAGGCTCTTTAGCGATCAGTGGGATTTTGTATTGCGCGATGGCAGGCGTCATCACGGGTATGGTGTCGTACGAACAAATAGACGTGGACGCACCTTTTTCCGTCGCGTTTACAAAGAACGGCATTCCGTGGGCATCAGTAGTTGTCAGTAGCGGGGCTATATTTTGTATCGTGACTTCTCTGTTGGGATGTTTAGTTGGACAGCCGAGAGTATACATGGCGATGGCGAGAGACGGATTGATGCCAAAATGCATCGCGGACGTTTCGGAAACGTACGGGACGCCGGTAAACGCGAGCATTTTAACCTGGGCGTTGACGGGCGTTTTGACCTTAGTGTTCGACATCGGTATATTAGCACAAATGGTTTCCATCGGGACGTTGACGATATTCTGCGGAGTCAACCTCGCGCTTTTGGTTCGAAGGTACACGCCGAAAGACGTTCGATTCGACGATATGAACGCGAGATGGCCGGCGCTTTCGCGAGCCTTGTACCTCTTGATCGCCTGTCTCTCTCTGTGCTTCTCGGTGACGTACGAACTCGAACTGGTGATCCAAATCCTCTCCGCCATCGCCGTGTGCTACACCATCCTCTCCTTCCATCTCTACGGCCTCAAAACGTTTCCTCAAACGAACGGCTTTTGCAACGCGCCGAATACCCAAACGCAGTTCACCGCGCCGTTCGTCCCGCTCTTCCCTTCGTTAGGCGTATTAGCCACGTCGCAGTTGATTGTGAGTTTAGGGTCATTGGCGCACGTTCGTTTCGCTCTGGTGTGTTTGATTGCGCTCGCGAGTTACGTGGCGATGGATTACGTTCGATGTTGCGAGTACTACGAAATAAGTGAAGAAGAAGAAGAGAAAGCACGAGAGTAAAAAATAGATAAAAAAAAGCAGCATAAAAAGAGCGTATAAAAGAGTAGACAAAATAATGAATAGTAACACCGCGGTGGCGTCGAAACCGAACTACGATTTGCTTATCAACGTGAGATGATAGAGTTTCTTCTTTCTCATCGCTTCGTTCTCGTGATGTTGTCGTTCGCGCTTTTCTCATCAAATAGCATCAGAGAATTTAATCCAATTTTCGTCTCCCGTGTCACCCCCAACTAACTGTTTTTTTACTCTCATTATGTATACAGATACGCGCATCAGACGTCATCAACACCGCCATTCTTTTCGTCTCCTTAACAATACTAACGTGCTACATCTCAGCGGCGGCAAAAGGAGACACCATATACGACGTACCGATCGTCTCCGATACGTTTACGAAAGATCCTCAAACGTGGATTTCGAGATTTTTTATCAACGTGGTGAGTGTTTTTGTGTGATGAAGTTGTTTTGCGTTTGACCGTCGCGATCGCATAGTCGTCGATCGATGTTCATTTTCGTTGATGTTTCGCTTTATTATGTTGTTGTATCTTTTTGAGCGATTGCTCGTACCAGACGATATTCTTCTAACCTTTGTATTGCTACTACAGGCGGCGGTTTTTTTATTCGGCTTCGCGTTTATTCAAGAGGCGTTCGTGCGAGCGTTCTTCGACACGGATACAAAAACGTGGGAAAGATTCGCGAAGAGAACGCGATACGTCGGGGCTATCGCGGCGATAGGTTTAGCCGGAGTAGCGAGCGTACAGAAGAACGAGAATGTATACATACACGGGTTCTCCGCTTTTCAATTCTTGTGCGGAGCTTTGTTGTGGGTTTGCATGTTGACGTATCAGATGTATACGAATTTCGAGCCGGCGTCGGATTGTACTCCTGAAGAAGAAGAAGGCGAGGAAGCATCGTCGGACGTGCATTTTTTGCAATCGAAAGCGTACAGGAAGAAACATTTGTGGGTAAAAAGCATAGCGTGCGCTATAGGTGCATTTTCTATGTTTATGTTTGTGGTGGTTCGCATGCCTCCGAAAGGCGGTTTCGACCGCAATTATAGGATACTGGCTTCCTTTGAATGGATCGCGGTGGTTTCGATATTGACGGCGGTGTGGAGCGTCGGGCAAGATTACGGCGCTGGAATGCGAATATCGGTGACATGGAAGATAAATGCGAAAACACGGAAAGAGATGAAAGCGTTAGCGGGGACTAATGATACTAATAATAGTAGTAAAAGTATTGATGATGATGATAGTCGGAGTCGCTCGAGCGCAGCCGTCTAAAAATAGATTTTGAAGAGCGGAGACCCAAACATAGATATCGTAAATAATTCATGACTAGTGTGGCACTCATGTCCACAAAGAAGAGAAAACGGATGCACGTGTGCGTTCTCGGAGACGTTGGTGCCGGAAAATCGGCTTTGGTGACGTCGTTTTGCACGAACCGTTCGCCTTCCTCTCGCGGTCACCAGCCTCCTTTTCGGAAACCGGCGAAAACGGTCGCCATGGACTACGCCGCCAAACGAATGGAATTAAACGACAACGACGATGGCAACGACACTGAAAGTGTATCTTTAGAGATTTGCATCACAGACTTTTCTGGAAACGACTGCTACAGAGATGCGCGGTATGCGACGTACGATGATTCCGGTCGAGACATCGACGCTTTTCTGATTGTAGTCGCGAATAATGGAGGAGGGGACTTGAACAAGTCTTTGCGTTTGGTCCAGTCGAAATGGTTCGAGGAAGTCGCGCGGTACGTGAACTCCGCGAAACGACAAAATCGACGCTCATTTCCACCTTGCGTGTGTCTGTGCGTCCACGACTTTGTCGTCGACGACGACGACGACAAAAATAAACTCCAACCCGACGACGCTTTCCTCGAGCGCTCGCTCGACGCGCTCGACGCTTTCGATCGAAGACTGATGACGTACTCAAAGAGTACCACCGAAGGTTCCCAAGACTCGAGCCAGCTCAGCATGTCACCAGAACTCTCCAGTTTCGTCGCGACTGCGAACGCGAAAACCGGTCTTAACGTCAAATCAATCTTTCAAAGACTCGCGAAGAGAGCGCTCGAGAGACGCGAGAGGCTTTCGGTTTGACGAGGAACCACCAAAACGTCTTTCGCCAGAGTATACGTATATACATATTTCTTAAATCCTAGCATTGAAATTCATGATTCCACCTTAAGCGTAGTATCAAAATGCGGGGATAATTGCACTGCTTTTCGCTTTACGTCGTTCAAATTCACATATCATCATCATAGCTTTCGATGATTGGTCGAGCTACAACGGTAGTACGACGGAAAAATCTGTTGGTCAAGAGTGAGAAAATTTCTTCTTTTTTAATTTTTTTCGTCTGTCTGTCTGCACAAAAAAGGAGTAAAAAAATGTTCTCGTTATCCACCTCTCTGGTCCCCGTCGCTCGACCGACGACGACGACGTCTTTGCGCAGCAGCAACACCAAGGTGCGCTTTGTCTTGCGTGTCCTTCTTACCTTTTTTGTTTCTCTCTCTCTCTCTCTCTCGTTTCTTCTTTCTTTTTTATTACGCGTGTGTCGTAGACCTGCGCGTGTTACATCATCTCTCATCAAAACCTCGTCGTCGTCATCCAATTTTGTGATGTATACATACGTGTACGCGCGTGATTCTGTTGCGTTTTTTATTCGTCAAAAGCCTCAGAAGTAACTACCATAACGAGTATTATCAGAGACGATTTTTTTCCTTTCGATTTTTGTTTTACGCGCACATATCGGCGAGACGGTGATGATGATGATGACGATGATATATGACTCGAATTTTGCCCTCACGTTTCCCTAGAATGAGAGAAAAGAGAACGAGACACTGACCGTCCGAGACACCATTTATTTAAGCAGGTGAATTCGACCAAAGTTGCACTCAAAACGCAACGATTACAACAACGAAAACAACGAGTAGACAAAAGAGGCGTGCAAATCATCGCCATGGCGGGGAAACCGGAAAGAGGCTCGAGACCGTCCGCGGAAGTGATCGCGGCGAACCCGAACGCCGTCGTCGACGGGAAACTTTGGGTATGTCAAGGGTGCGGGTACGTTTACGACGGCACGAAAGGCCCGTGGGCGGAAGAGAAGAGGTGCCCTGCGTGCGGTGAACGACGATTTGCGTTAAAATCGAGGGATGAGATGGCTGTGGCCATTGGTGGGTTGATTGTGAGCGTTTTGTTGTTTGGTTTGTTGTTTGTGATTGTAAAATTGTAAAGCGTGATGAAAAAGGGATGGAGGAGAGACTTGCCGCCGTGGAATTTATTATATAAGCACGCCGTAAGTTTTTGAATGTTCTCTTTTAATACATATTATTTAAAATATCTCATCACTTGGGTCCATCTCCGGGTCCGAAATCTTCCGGTTTCCTCTTCGGCTCTAACGTCCCGTTTTCTTTCATGTTATCGTACATCTCCAACGCGTTCAAAATGGCTTGGTCCATGTTGAAATATTTGTAACTCGCTAATCGCCCGACGAAACACACCCCTTTCTCTTTCTCGGCTAACGCGGCGTATTTTTCGTACAAAGCTCTATTTTCTGGATTCGGTACGGGGTAATAAGGTTCCCCGACGTCCGTGCTGTACTCTTTCGCGATCAAAGTGCCTCTCGGCAACGGTTGTTCGCTCGGCTGATTCGGCGTGTGTTTGTATTCGACGATGCGAGTAAACGGTACCGACGACGACGGGTAGTTGACAACCATAGCTTCTTGGTAATAACCATCTTCCGGTTCCTCGACGTACATGTTTTCAAACTCCAGCGATCGATACTCTAACTTTGGCATCCCTAAACCCGCGTAATACGCGTCTATTTGACCCGTGAACACGACCAACTTGTGTTTCGGCAACGCGTTCGCCTTCTTCAACTCAAAAAAGTCGCAATTCAACCGAATCTGTATGTTCTCGTCGCCCAACAACATGTTCTCGAAAGTTCTAGTGTATCCTCTTCTTGGCAACGCTTGCCACGGATCGGAAAAGTACCTATCGTCTGTCGTCGTCCGACACGGCAACCTCAACAACACGCTCGCGTCCAACTCCTCCGGGTATTTATCCCACTGCTTCTTCGTGTAATGTTTAAACTCGGCTTCGTACAAGAGTGGCCCGACTCTGCTCAGCGCCGCTTCCTCCCCGTTCCTCGGCTGTCCGTCTTTACTTTTCGGCATCACTCGTTGCTCGTCGTACCATTTTTGCATCTCTTCGTCCGTGTTTACGTCGGCGCTAAACAACGCGTTCACCGTCTCTCTCGTCGGCGGTATCGGAACCAATTTCAACTCTTTATTTTCATCTTCCACGCGTCCTTTCACCCTATGATCGAACGGGATCCACTCCGAGAAGTTTTGCACATACTCCCACACGCGCTCGAAATTCGTGTGGAATAAATGCGCGCCGTATTTCGAGCACCGAATGCCTTCGTCTGAGACAAAGTCGTAGCAGTTGCCTCCGATGTGGTCTCGCTTATCGAGAATCAAAGACGTCATGTTCAACTCTTTCGAGCATCGTTCGGCAATCACAGACCCGCTTAAACCGGCACCCACGATTAATAAATCGAACCCACCATCTTCCGGCACGATCAGAGACTTGCACTCGCCGCTCGTGATTATCTTTTCTAACTCCAACGGCGCTTCCGTTTTCTCTCCGGATCGATGAATCGAATCTCGTCCACAAATCCCGTTAACTTTGTTCAACTTCGCCCACTCGGGTTCCGCGCGGCCGACGCCGACCGAGGACGCGAACGGGCCTTTTGGCATGATGATTGATGCTTTCTCCCGTGTGCCACTACTACTCGCTGTTGTTGTCTTTCCTCGTATAGCTCTCAGGGAGGAAAGAACCGAGAAAAGGCGAATAAGCTTTCTGGAAGACTGGAAGAGAGTGGAATAGTTTGAAGCGAGAGCTTTTCCCTTTATTCGTGAGACAAAAACTCTAATGCATTTATAATTTAGGGTTTTTTAGATTAAAAATTTTTTCCCGCCAAAAACCCAATGAAAAACAGGAACTCTCCACATCATTAAGTACTACTACTACTACTACTACTACTACTAAGCGTCCAATAATAATAAATCGCTCCATGTCAAATAATTCATCCTCGCCAACCTCCCCTCACTCTTTTACAACACCACTGTCGCAATTCGAGCTCGAACGCGAAGCGAGAATCGCGAAAAATGTACAGCGCATGAAAGAGATGGGATTGGAAAATCTCATCGGGAAAAATTCCACCATGTTTCCACCGGTCGCGACGCCGACGCCGAGAAAGGTAAGGAGAGAGGACTTCTTCGTATTCGTCATCTTTCTGTCTCTCTCTTTCTTTCTCTCTTTCTGTCTCTGTCTCTCTCGCTCTTTGCTTTTACTGACGCGTGTGTTATATCTTCTTTAATACGAACAACAACAAAATTATACACAGAAGCAAAAGCGGAAAGAGTGGATACCGGAAAGCGAACGCCGACGAACGTCTCGAGTCGTGCGAAAGATCAATTACGCCGAAGATCGTTCCATTTTGTTGGGACAGGAGGAAGAGGACGCGCATCGCAAGAGGAAGGAGCAACAAAATCAGCAGCGGTCGCAAAGAAGCGCGATGAGAGTGTGCAGACGAAGCGTGTATTCCGTCGGAGGTCGCGTGTACGATTCGGAGAAAGGCACGACCTGTCACTGGTGTCGTCAAAAGACGGTGGAAGCGCACGTGGAGTGCACCGGGTACGAGTGCCAAAACGAAGCGGCGAGGCCGGTGCAGTTTTGCGGGATGTGTTTGAGAAACAGGCACGGGGAGGATATCGATTTGGCCGTCGCGAGTGGGTGCTGGGAGTGCCCGAAAT
>Ga0114997_10002516_pt1 | contig 14755 bp, 6 predicted proteins | sample ArcticOcean_MG_C_2_FD_87045 | JGI IMG/M metagenome (GOLD analysis project Ga0114997, IMG submission 87045) | Marine microbial communities from western Arctic Ocean - ArcticOcean_MG_CB4_136 | ecosystem: Environmental > Aquatic > Marine > Oceanic | place: Arctic Ocean: Canada Basin | collected... | reverse complement strand
CGTTCAACCGAGACATTGGGAGTTGGAACACAGAAAAAGTGACTAATATGAAATATATGTTTGATTCCGTTTCTGCGTTCAACCGAGACATTGGAAATTGGAACACAGCGCAAGTGACTACTATGCAATTTATGTTTGATTCCGCTTCTGCGTTCAACCACGACATTGGGAGTTGGAACACAGAAAAAGTTACTGATATGGGATCTATGTTTGATTCCGCTTCTGCGTTCAACCAAGACATTGGGAGTTGGAACACAGAAAAAGTGACTGAGATGGCAGGTATGTTTTCTTCCGCTTCTGCGTTCAACCACAACATTGGGAGTTGGAACACAGAAAAAGTGACGACTATGAGAGCTATGTTTTATTCCGCTTCTGCGTTCAACCAAGACATTGGGGATTGGAACACAGCGTAAGTGATTTCTATGGAATATATGTTTGGTTCCGCTTTTGCGTTCAACCAAGACATTGGAGGTTGGGACACATCGCAAGTGACTAATATGCAATGGATGTTTTATTCCGCTTCCACATTCAATCGATACATCAACTCGTGGATTGGTCCGGCGGCATTTTCCCCGCAGACAAGCTTGTTCTATAACGCGACGGCATTTCAAGCTAAATTTACGTGCGACGATGCCGTTTTAGGGCCGATTTTCTCTTGCTCCCTTACGCCTTTAACGCCGATACCGTCCGAAAGTTGGCGCGCGTTTGTTGCGGAGTGTTTAGCAGAAGAGCCTGTAACTGGCGAGTGCACGATGTGGGCGTCGCAAAACGACTACGGCACGATGCCTTACTGGGACACGAGTTTGGTGACGGATATGAGCGGATGGAGTGGCGCGAATGCGGTTGGCTTTCGCGAAAGAAGAAAATTCAACGGCGACATTTCGAAATGGAAAACGTCCTCGGTCACGACGATGGCGTACATGTTTTACGAAGCTTACGCATTCAATCAACCCATCGGAGGGTGGGACACGTCGAACGTTGCGAGTATGCGCGCAATGTTCCTCAGCGCTTCTGCATTCAATCAAGACATTGGAAAATGGGATACCTCAAAAGTTACAAACATGCGTGCCATGTTTTATGAAGTCCCCGCGTTTAATCGGGACGTTCGACGGTGGTTCACAGTGCAGGTCACCGACATGTCGTGGATGTTTTATCACGCGAACGCGTTCAACTCGGACATTTCACACTGGGTGGGACCCGCCACCGAGACTGCACAAGCTTACATGTTCGCCGGATCGACATCTTTTCAGGCCAAGTACGAGTGTACGGACGTAGATCACGGCCCGTCGAAATCGTGCGTGTGTACCGCGTGTATTCCAGATGCGAAATGGCACGCTTTCGTCGAAGCATGTTTATCAGAAGAGGGCGCGGAAGTCACCGGCGAATGCACTGCATGGGCATCGGGGAATACTCACGGGACTATGCCGAATTGGGACGTGAGTTTGGTAACGGACATGAGCGGAATGGCTGGAGATGTCTTTCAAAAAGGCTTTGCAGGGAAAAGTACTTTCAACGGCGACATTTCGAAATGGGATACGTGGCGAGTGACGAACATGAATTCGATGTTTCAGAACGCGTCTTCATTCAACCAAACTATCGCAGAATGGGACGTGTCGAAGGTCGTTGATATGGGATCGATGTTTGAGCACGCAGAAGCTTTCGAGCAACCAATATTTGAGTGGAAAGGCCGCGCGGCGACGACGGAACAAACAAACATGTTTAATGGCGCGACTGCATTTCAGGCCACCTTTGGATGTGCCGACGCAATCAACGGACCGGCAAATTCGTGTAATGCGCAGGTACCGAGTGCGAGTTGGCACGCGTTTGTCAACGAGTGCTTAAACGAGGCTCCTGTAACTGGCGAGTGCACGAGGTGGGCGTCTGGTAACAATTACGGTACGATGCCGAATTGGGACGTGAGTTTGGTGGAAGATATGAGTGGATGGACTGGAAGTGCTTATCAAGGCTTTGGCGATAAAAGTTATTTCGACGGCGACATTTCGAAGTGGAACACAGAGAAAGTGACTTATATGAGATCTATGTTTAGTTCCGCTTCTGCGTTCAACCACGACATTGGGAGTTGGAACACAGTGCAAGTGACTAATATGGAATATATGTTTTATTACGCTTCTGCGTTCAACCGAGACATCTTTGGGTGGACTGGAACGGCGGCGACGACGCTGCAAACGAACATGTTCTTCGGTGCGACTGCATTTCAAGCTAAATACGAGTGCACCGATGCCGTAACTGGTCCTGCACATTCTTGCGATTCGTACAAAAGCACATGGGATGCGCCTTCTCCTCCGCCATCGCCGCCGCCTTTGTCACCCTCACCGCCGCCAGCCTCACCTCCATCACCGTCTGCTGGACTGACTTCCTCAGAGGCAGCTGATAGCGCGAGTGACCTCCTTGGGCGGCCGAGTGGTACGTATTGGATTAATGTGAGAGGGGTCCCGACAGAAATTTACTGCGATTTAGAAACAGCCGGCGGCGGTTGGATGTCCTTTGCGTCGGCGCCGGCCAGCGGAGGGTGGTTTTCCGGCAACTCAGGATCCAACTCATGGTTTGATTTGAGCTATTCATATGGCACGTATTCAGATACAGGCGCAATCGGTGACTATTGGAGAGATTTTTCGGGACAAAACGCGGATGAAATTATGTTCAAAACCGGGGACGGGTTGTATTGGATTGTGCTTAAACTCGAGGACATTAGTTATCCCCAAACCGTATCCAACAGCCCAAACGGTATTGTGAATCTGGTCGCCTCCTCGGGCAATTTTGAAGGCACCAATGGAGAAAGCAACTACGCGTACTATCTTTTCAGATCGAGTTCGGAAGATCCTTGGATTAATGTAGGCAACGATCACGCCGTTGGCAACAATTACATGTTTTGGGGCGAAAATCATCCATGGGGCATATTTCTTTCAAGAACTCGCACGGAGGCATACTCGCATTTGTACGCACGAGCCGCCAAATGTTTCCGCCGCCACCTTCACCTCCTGCTCCTGCTCCTCCGCCGTCGGCTCCAATCCCTTCCGAAAGTTGGCACGCTTTCGTCTTCGAGTGTTTGGAGGAAGCTCCAGTTACTGGCGAGTGCACGAGATGGGCGGCTGAAAATACGCCGTACGGAACTATGTCAAACTGGGACACGAGTTTAGTGACGGATATGAACGGATGGACGGGAACAGGAAGCGCCAATCAAGGGTTCAGAAACAAAATTCGGTTTAACGGCGACATTTCGCAGTGGGACACGGCGCAAGTCACGAACATGAGACACATGCTTTTTTACGCCGCGGCGTTTAACCAAGACATTGGAAGTTGGGACACGTCAAAAGTAACGGACATGGAGTACATGTTTTACGAAGCGTCGGCGTTCAATAAAAACATCGCCAATTGGGACACGTCTCAGGTGACGGATATGCAATTTATGTTTTACCAAGCCTTTGCGTTTAACCGACCAATCGGAAGTTGGAGCACGTCGAACGTGCTCGATATGGAGTACATGTTTAATGAAGCTTCTGCGTTCGACCAAGACATTTCTACGTGGACTGGAACGGCGGCGACGACGGCTCAAACGAATATGTTTCTCGACGCAACCGCGTTTCAAGCTAAATACGAGTGCACCGATGCCGTTACCGGTCCAGCGAGCTCGTGCAATGCGATCAAAAATACGTGGGTCGTGCCTTCCCCGCCACCATTACCGCCACCTTCTCCGCCTCCGCCGCCTTCGCCGCCTCCGCCGTTATTTCTCGTGACATTGCTTCAAGACGAGAACCAGCCAAAAATCACCGCAGGGAGCGACGCTGCTGCGAGTGACTATTTCGGCTTTTCCGTTTGTTTGTACGGCGACACGGCATTGATTGGGGCGCGATACGACGACGATAACGGTATAACAAATTCTGGATCTGTGTACGTATTCACGCGTTCGAGCTTTGACGGGATATTCACGCAACAACCGAAGCTCTATGCGAGCGATGCTGCTGCTAACTATTACGGTTATCAATTCGGTATGTCCGTTTCTTTATACGGCAACACGGCGCTGATTGGAGCGAAATATAGCAGTCAATCAAATGCTGGATCTGTGTATGCGTTTACGCGTTCGAGCACTGACGGACCGTTTACGGAACAGTCAAAATTCAAAGCGAACGATGGGGCGGAGAATGATTATTTCGGTGTTTCCGTTTCGTTGTACGGCGACACGGCGTTGATTGGGGCGCATAACGACGACGATAACGGTATAACAAATTCTGGATCTGTGTACGTGTTTACGCGTTCGAGCGCTGACGTACCGTTCACGCAACAATCAAAACTCCACGCGAGCGATGTTGCTGCTGGTGATGAATTCGGTCGTTCTGTTTCTTTGTTCGGCGACACGGCACTGATTGGGTCGTATAACGACGACGATAACGGTATATCAAATTCTGGATCTGTGTACGTGTTTACGCGTTCGAGCGCTGACGGACCGTTCACGCAACAGTAAAAAATACACGCGAGCGATGGGGCGACGTCTGATGCTTTCGGTGTTTCCGTGTCGTTGTACGGCGACACGGCATTGATTGGAGCGCATGGCGGTTACGCAAGCGGTAGTTCATCTTCTGGATCTGTATACGTGTTCACTCGTTCGAGCTCTGACGGGACGTTCACGCAACAGTCAAAAATCGACGCCAGCGATGCTGCTGCGGATGATAAATTCGGTGTTTCCGTTTCATTGTACGGCGACACGGCATTGATTGGGGCGCGTGGCGACGACGATAACGGATTATCAAATTCTGGATCTGTATACGTGTTCAAAGCACCACCTCCACCACCGCTTCCCCCACCACCGTCACCGCCGCCAATATTTCTCGCAAGTCTTTCTGAAGATACAGCGCAGCCATATATATTTGAACCAAAAAGCTATGCTGGAGAATCGCATCGTTTTGGCAACGCGGTTTCCGTGTACGAAAATACGGCGTTGATTGGTGCGCCCTACGCCTTCGGTTGGGATGAGGTACACGTATTTACTCGTCCACATTCAGATGCGACGTTCCAGCACACTTCGACAATCTCCTCAAGAACGAATGATAATAATTCGCCTTCTTTCGGTACCTCCGTTTCTTTATACAAAAACACCGCATTAATTGGTGACCCTGCCTACATGAATGAGGGGGGCATTTATGGTGGGATCGTGTACGTATTCTCGCGGTCGAGTTCCAGCGGCACGTTCTCGGAAAAGCAGATGATCGGATTCGACGTTTACAAAACCGGCGCTAGTCTCGGTCGGTCTGTTTCTATATACGGAGATACGGCTTTAATTGGTAAGAAAGGTGAAGTAGACGTATACACGCGTTCAAGCCCAGATGGCTTGTTTGTTTACCAAACAAAAATCACAGAGGCTGGTGCGACCGTCGACGATCTTTTCGGATGCTCCCTTTCTCTATTCGTCGACACGGCACTGATTGGGGCTCTTTCTGGCGTGCGCGTGTATACACGTTCGAGCTCTGATGGGACGTTTACGCAACAAGCATCGTTTACATCGAGCGACGCTGGCGCTGATGCTAATTCGAATTTCGGTAGTTCCGTTTCTTTACACGGCGACACGGCTTTGATCGGGGCGTATAATGATAGCGGTAACGGTATACCAAATTCAGGAGCATTTTACGTGTACACGCTTTCGGACTATGATTGGAAGTTCACGCTTGTAGAAAAGATCCACGCGAGCGATGCGGCTACTGCTCAGTCTACTTTCAACGGGTTTAAACTTTTTTTCGGTATCTCCGTTTCTATGTTCGAACATACCGTGTTGGCTGGAGCTACTGGAGCTGTCTATCCCAATGGCGATGCTTTCGATCGCGATATCAAATGGGCCGGCAAAGTGTACTTCTACAAAGGCGCTCCCTTTACAAACCCTGCTCCCGATTGCTTGTCGTGTTCCTGCGCCGAATTTAACGGCCCGAACAAGTTCTCAAATGGACAGGATATATATTGCAACGTAGAGATTGAAGGCGGGGGATGGCAACTCGCATACACTGTGAATCCCAGCGACGGACACAGTATGGGATTCGGTTCGTCGTACTGGACGCAATCTCTTTCGAGCGAACCTATGAGTTCATCCGTAATAGATAACGATTACGTCAATGGCGACGTGGTAAGTGCAAAAGGCATGGAAGAGATTATGATTACGATTGGGTATGCATCGGACGGCTCGTATCAAGCGTACACTGTTTGGCCTTTCCGTAATGCGACGAAATCACTTCTCGATTACACGCGCGCGACTTCGGCAAACTGCTACACCGGTCATGGTCATACGTACGAGTACACTGCGAGAGTGGGCGCTGAGAATGTCCCTTACGATCCAATAACCCAACAAGGGGGCGATTTATATATTAACTTTCATTACGGAAACAATGCTTTGCGTTTTATGACGTCAGAACAGTGCAGATACGACAATAATAATATACTCGGGGATAATAATAATGGGTTATCCTGCATCGACGATGACGCGATGATCGGCTTAGGCGGGGATTATATAAACATGACGCAAACGGACACCTATCCGGGTACTTTAACGGGCGAGTGGGATCACGACGCGAACGTGTATGAGTGCAATGCGCCTGGCGCCGCATATCACACAACGATGAAGGTACAGGGTACAGATAAAGGAACCCCTACCTCTGAGTACCCCGTCGGACTACCTTCGAATAGCTCTATAAGCTACGTGTACCAAGTCTGGGTGCGTTAATATTTTTGATTTCAACCAAGACACGTCGCGGATGGCGCGAACGCGTCGAAGGTAACGAGAACTCGCGAGCTATGTCTTCTTCAAGCGTAACGCGTAGAAATAGTGGCTGCTCGTGTAATACCAGACGCGGTATCAGATCTGCGTCTTTTTCAACCGCACCTCTCTCTCTCTCTTTCTTTCTTTCTTCTGGGAGAATCTTCTCGCCACTCTCTCCCACCGCCTCACAAAAAATCTTCTCTCGTCGCACACGAATGCAGCCGCAAACGCCGCAAGTGAACCGCCAGGACGTGCACGAAGAACTCGTCTCGCGACTCGCGCGATTTACTACCACCGTACGCGGCGATGATGATGATGATAAAGGCGACGAATTTTATGAAGAAGAAGCTACGACGACAACGACGTGGTGTTCGACAGATTCAGAATCCGATTGGAGCGACGCGGAACAAAAAGAATCCGACATCCAATCCTCCAGATGCGACCGACCGACGTTAAACGCGGCGTCTGGAGGACACGGGAGGCCGTGGGCGAGAACGGCCAGACGGAATAAGTTTTTCACCGAACGAGATGAGAGAACTGAGAGGGAGAACGAGTGGAAAGGGAAGGCGTTTTCATCAACGAATAATGCGAGCGAGGAGGAGTTCATGTTCCCGTATCTTGACGAGTTAGACGTGGACGTGGCAGCTCTCATTTGCGGTAAACTAGACGCGAAGAGTTTAGTTGCGGCGACGTTGGCGAAGAAGAAAGACGATTCAGACGACGCAAACGACGAACTGGCGAAACGCGCGTTCAGGAACGTGAAGGTGACGCCATCCATTTTTAGTCAGGGGAGAAGTTTACTCACGATTGCAAACGTCGCGAAAGCGTGGCTGAGAAAATTGGACGTGAGCAAGTGTAAGCAAGAGAACGGTGGTAATACCAAAGCAATGTTGATGGAGGTGGCGAAAAAGTGTGGTAATTTAGAGGAGATTGTGGCGGTTGATTTGGGCGAGAACGGAAAATTTAAAGTGAACGAAATTAAAGCTTTAGCGATGGGTTTCAAGTTGAGACGATTGACGTGTAACGTGAGTCATTTGATCGAGCACGTGCGAAAGCATCATCCGGACGTGAACAATTTCGACGAGAGCGTACGGGACTTGGTGTGGTGTCTGGAAAATAATTGGCGGGCATTTGCAACAACACCAGCGGGGAAAGTATCGACGAGAGATTTTGAGAAGCTTTCGTTTACGTTGGCGTGTGTCGGATTGAAGGTACACGCGGCGTGCGAAAAGTCGTTGACAGAAATTTGTCCGGCGGCGGCGAAAAACGATGTCTCGAGATTTGACGCGAGTTGGTCGTTGCGCATCGGCGACGGTGGAATTCGTGCGGTGGCGAGAACAATCGAGGGTGAAAACGGCGGAAGTGGGTGGAAGAGCCTTCGCAGGTTGGCGCTGAGAAAGTCTGGCTGCACGAATAACGGGGCTCAGTCCTTAGGCGGCGCTTTGACTCGTCAAGGGTACAAAAATCCAAGCGCGAAATACCCAATTCGCCTACGATGGCTCGATTTAGCCTCGAACGATATCGGCGACGCCGGTGTAAGCGCACTCATGATAGCTTCCCATCATTTAAGTTTGACGCGGTTATATCTAATGTCAAACAGAATCGGCGCTGGTGGCGCGCTTTGGTTGGCGTCTTCGGTTTTACACAACGAAGAGTCAACTTTGAAACGGTTGGATTTGGCGCACAATGGGATTGGCGACGAAGGGTGCGCGACGTTGTTATCGCCAGGTGGTGGCCGCGCGAGTAAAAGTTTGAAAGTTTTACTGCTCGGTTTTAATTCAATTTCTTCTGAAGGAGTGAAAGATGCCGGCGACCTCCTTCGCTTGCTTCGCATTGAGCATTTAGATTTATCCTGCAACACGCTCAAACGAGAAGGCTTCAAGTGTATCGTTGAGAATTGGAAGTTTGATCAAGGAAACTTGGCCAAGTTGAAATCGTTGAACTTTGCGTGCAACGACATCGGCGGCGGGAGAACGGTGAGAGACGCTTTATCGTCACTTGCCGCGCAGATTGAAAAAGGCAGCGAACTAGAGTTGTTGAATTTGCGAGGGAACGATTTGGACGAAGTCGCGGCCGAAGGTCTCGCGGATTTGTTGTTAGTAGACGAGTGCGACGATCGAGGCTTGGAGCAACTGAACGTGGGGTATAATAAAATATACAACGCTGGCGCGTACGAAGTATTTGAAGCGTTGTCGGAAAATGTAACTTTGTTCGGTTTGGATTTACAAAGGAACGAAATCACGGATGAAAGCGCAGAATCGCTCGAGAGGGCCATGACTGAAAACACGGTCTGCGAAGAGTGCGACGTGAGATCAAACATGTTTTCCGAAAGCACAGTCAAAGAGCTAAACGAAATGTTTCAAGACCGAATCAACGCGAGATGGCAACTGGAACCGCCAAAGAAAAGAACGATTCAGCGAGAGACGTATTATAGTAGGAAAGAGAAAGAGAAACGGTAGATACAAGTACACGTGTAGTAATATTAGCAGTATTAGTAGTGGTAAAGTAGAATACTAGAATACATAATCACTGCGTGGGCTTCTTCTTCGCGCTTGCCAGAAACTCTCGCAAATCTGCAAATTCGCCAGAAAACTTAATCGAAGGAAACTCAATCAACTTTGCTCGAATCAATCCTGGTATGCTCAGTCTAGTGAACAACTCCTGCGCATCCGTGCAATCTAAACACATGGCCAACCCACATCCGATGACGCGCTTAAACCGTCGACCGCGGTATTGTTCGTCGTCGTCCTTCGACACCGCCAATGCGTCTCGAATAGTGAATGCGATGTTGCTCTTCAACATCTGCTTCCGCGTTCGATCGCCGCCGAGCGCAATTAACGTCCACAAACACTTCAGTCCATCTGAAACGACGTCGAAATCTTCCATTCGTGCCTCGACGGCGCGCAAAACGAGCAAGGGCAAAATGCGAAACCGTTCGGTTTGTACGAAATGTTTCGCCGTTACGGAGGAGAAAAAATCGTCGGCGCCATTCTCCTCTCCTCCTCCACCACCGCTGGCGAATTGTCGAATCAGCGCGAACGATGCTCTCGCGCACGATGAGGAAGTTTCTCCGTATTTCCGCAAGCATTCCGTGGCGGCGCGTAACCCGCCGTTGTGTAAGAAAAAAAACGAAGAAGATGCAGACTCGGCGAGTTTCGTCAGCGCGACAATCGCGCGAAAACTGAACGCCATCTTATCTCTTCGAATGTAATATTCCTTCCGCAAAACTTCTGGATCCTTTTTCATGACAATTTTGGACGTCAGTGACGACAAATTCTTACCCGATTTTGCCAAATCACGTTTGTCTTTTCGGATGGGTGAGTTGAGCATTTGGTTCGCGCGCGTGTTCATCTTGGCTTCCTTCGCTCTACGTTTCGCGCTTAAATCTTCCGAGGTATCGTCGTCGTCGTCTTCTTCATAATCTGAATCGTCTTCATCCAAATCTGTCGATTCGAACGAAACTTCTTCTTCTTCTTCTTTTTTTCCTAAATCCAAGGGGTTGTCTTCTATGTTCATCATCATTCGTCGTTCTTCTTTTTCATCAAGCTCTTGCCGCGACGGTGGATCCGTGGCGCACGCGCACAAAACGCGCACCGCTCTTGCTCTTGCCGCGTACAACTCTTCGGAAGTCAAACGTAAATTCGATGAATCGTACTTGGCGTAATCAAACTCATCACCTAATTCGAACGAACTCCGTTCATCGTCGTCGTCGTCGTTATCTTCTGTCGTCTCGTCGTCGATTAATCTCGAGGCTGCCAGCTGTCGCCGTCGTCTCGCCGCTCTATCTTCCTCAGATTCCTCCTCCTCCTCCTCCTCCTCAGCTTCCTCCTCTTCAAACTTCTCCTCCTCCTCGTCTCTTCGGAGCATCAACGTCTCTTCGTTATACACCGCGCGTAACGCTTCCCTTTCCTCCAACCAATCTAAACACTCGTATAAATCCGTCGATTGCAACTCCTCCATAGCCCGTTCGCAATCGTCCAACGCGTAGCCTTGCATGCACAACTGCGCCAAAACAATCGTCCTCGTCTCGTGCGCTCTGTCGAGTTTAATAGGATATTCCATCGCGACGGGTAAAATTGAAACGAGCGTATTATTCCTATTATTGCGCTTGTTGCCGTCGCTCGACGTCGTCCCGCCTCCCTCTTCTCTTCGTCTTCGCTCTCTTTCGTATCCTCCCTCTTCCTCTTCCCCTCTTCTCGCCCCGCCAACAAAAGCCGCCGCTTCGTACCTCTCCTTCCCGATCTCGTTCTGCAGCATCCTATACGCGTTCGACAGTTTCTTCACCCGTTCTTTCGCCACTCTTAGCTGCTCCCGGTCTCGCCGCAACGCGTCTTCAATCATCAGCTCCGTCGCTAAATCCGGATCTCTCCTCAAATCCGCCAGTTGCGTTCGTAACGTTTGACACTCTTTCTCGGTTATCTTTAAAGCTGTCACCGCGTTTTGCATCGCCGCTTTCGCTTGTAACGTGAGCATGTGGTTGGCTCTCGTTTTCGCCTTCAGAGCGTTCTGCGCGGCTTGCATCGCGAAATCAAACTCCGTCTTCGTCACGTACGACGCGTTCTCATCTTTATTACTCTTATTCTTATTCGTATTGCTGCTAAAAATAACGTTCACGGAATTCGCGAGCACTTCCAACGCGTCTTCGTTCTCGTTGTTGTTGTTCGCCACGACCCCTGCCACGGAGGACAAAGAGGAGGATCTCCCCCAATCGGACGTGTTCGTCGTGTCCTCGTCTTCGATGAATCGCAATTTATTCGACGCGCTGCTCTTCTTCCGTTCCCACAGAGTCATTTTGCTCTTTTGTTGTTGCTGTTGCCTGGCGCTCTTCTCTTCTTTAAGCGTCGTCATCGTGTTTTATGTATGCGTGTACGTGTTGTTGTTTGTTCAATGTGCAGACATTTGTTATGGTGTTGGAGCGGAGAAATTCCCTCATTTAAAGACTCTACTTTACTAAAGAAGTCTCTTACTCTCTCTCTCTCTCTCTCTGAGAAGCAGAGAGAACGAGGACAACGACAACGAAAGCGTTCTCATCGTCGCGTTGTCGTCGTCGAAAAAGCAATTAAGCGAGAAGTTTCCTAAGAGCAAAGAGAGAGAGAGAGAATTGGAGTTGGAATTGGAATTGGAAATTTACCCGCGCAAACATCTCTTTAAGAGCAGCTCTTGAATGCGAGAAACGAGGATGATGTCGAGAGGAGGAAAAGGAGAATACGAAGACCACCGATCGGTGTTGACGAAAATACAAAGGGAAGGAAAAGGAAACCAAACGTGCGCGGACTGCCCGACCGGGAACCCGGACTGGGCGTCCGTTTCCAACGGATTGTGGCTCTGTCTTGGGTGTTCAGGCATACACAGGAGCTTAGGCGTGCACGTGTCGTTCGTGCGATCGATCACGATGGACAGTTGGAACGCGAAACAGTTAGCGCTTATGAAACATGGTGGGAACGAAAACATGAACGCGTATTTACGGAAGAAAGGGAACGTAGGGAAACACACGCCGGCGCGAGAGAAGTACAATTCGAAATGGGCGGAGAAGTATCGCGAGAAGTTGAAGGAGAAAGCGGAAGGGAGAGGCGGCGGCCTCGACGGGGAAGAGAAAAAGAAGAAGAAGAGTAAGAAGAAGAAGAGTAAGGAGAAGAAGAAGAAGAAGAAGAAGAAGAGCGAAGAGAGCGGCAGCAGTAGCGGCGAAAGTTTTGAAAGCGAAAGCGAAAGCGGATCGGAGTCGGAGTCGGAGTCGGAAGAAGAAGAGGAAAACGTGATGTTTCCGAGCGCGTACGGGAACTCGAATTTTACCAAGAAGAAGACGAAGACGAAAGAGAAGAAGAAAGTGGTGAAGATGGAGTTGCCAAAATATAACGCGCCGGTGGTCATGACGACGACGACGACGGCGACGACATCGGCGGTGAATTCTATGTTTGCAAACACGACGAGCAGCGGCAAGCCGAGTTTGCTGGCGACCGGTAGCGGCGGCGCGACGAAAAAGAAGAATCAACGCAAGAAGGATTACGACGAGGAGGAGTCAGAGGACGGGTGGAAACCGCCGCCGCCGCCAAAACCTCGAGGTTTTTGCGAAGGGAAGTTTTTAGGCGGCATATCCGCCGAAGAATGGGTGAAACATTTAAAAACTACCCCGGACCTGCAGGATCGGACGTACCATTTAAAAAATATGACCGCGGAGGAACGCGCCGTGGTGGTCGCGGCTATGAGTGGCGGCGGGATGGGCGCCGCGATGGCCGCGCACGTGGATGTTGTGAAAACAAAGAAGCAATCGTCAGCAACGTTGGCAACGTTTGATCCGTTTGCAAAACCAGACGACGAAAAGGCGTTGAGTAGTAGCGATGACGACGAGGAGAGTAGCGACGAGGACGAATCAGAGGACGCGAGCAGCGACAGCGACGGGAGCGGAGGTAGTAGCAGTAGCGGCGGAAATAGTAGTAGCGTAGAGGATATCGAAAACAGTTCGGACGAAGACGACGACGAGTTTGCCTCGAGACGTTTGAGCAAGAAGATTGGCAAGGGCGATGACGATGACGAGGAGGACGAAGAAATCGGATGGAAAATCTCCGCGGATACCGTAGAAAAGAACAAATCGATTAAACACAAGAAAGCAATCAAGGAAGTCAAAGCGCCGATAGAACCTAATAAGAAAAAGGAGAAGAAGAAAGAGAAGAAAGAGAAGAAAGAAAAGAAAGAAAAGAAAGAGAAGAAAGAAAAGAAGAAGAAAACGACCGAGAAATCCTTAGAGGAGGAGCTGGAAGAACGCATGCGTAAAGCGGCGGAATCGGCGAGGGCGGAAGCGCAAGCCAGAATCGCCATGAACAACGGGTTTCAAGACACGGCGTCGGTGTACGCGGCGCCGACGAGTGTAAAGAAAGGGAAAAAGTCATCAACTGTGCAACCAGATTATAACGAACTTTTCCCGTCTGGAGGTGGTGGTGGCGGGGGTTACAGCAACGGCATGTCTAGCTCAAAACAATACGATGGGTTTGGCTCGCAACCGTACTATCCCGCGCCTGCGCAAGGCGTGAGTTTGAACACCGCCGTGGCGAAAGCGAACGAAGCCGCGAACAAAGCGAAAGGCTGGTTGAGCGGAAAACTCGCGGGTTGGAGCGATAGTTTGAACGGACAACAGGGCATCGATCAACGACCGGGTAGTGGTGCAACGAATACGACGAATAGCGCGAACCCGGGCCAATCGTTCCAGCACCACCCACCTGCGCCGAGCGGCTGGGGAGGCGGCCCCATCAATTCTGGACAACCAGATTTGAGAAAGTATGGCAATCATCATCAAACGGACGATCGATTCTGGAACGACGTGGCGCCAGAAAAAGTCAAATCGAAAAAGAAGAAAAGTAAAAGCAAGAAAACCGAGGACGAATTCGCGAATAGCGTCAACGGACTGGCCGACGCGTTCGGCGGCCAAGCGAACATCGACGATTGGTACGATTAGTACTTCACGCTGAATTTGAGTACCTTGAAGTACCTGATACGTACGCGCGTAAAAGTTAACACTACTTATAATACTATTTTTTTTACAACATTTTCTTTAACCTTCTTAGTACCTAAAACTACCGCCGAAAGAATGAAAATGGTCTGCGCGGTGGCGGATCCGACCGTATGTTATCCGGCATATCGCGAGGCGCGTTCCATGCCTTACTTATATTTCTATGTAACGTCTCGCTGCCTTCGTTCCCGGCTCTTCCCCGTCCGGCGAATATAATCGACGTCGAAGGGATAATCCCGTACAAGCCCGGAAACGAATCTAAAAATAACTGATCCCCGGGTCCTTCTAAAATATCCCACGCGTCGAGCAGCACGTGCAACAGAGCCGTCGCACCTAATTCTAAAGCCGCGTACGCCACGATCGATCCACCGATACGTTTCGCCCACCACAATCGAGAGCCTTTCCTCCAAAACGCCTCGAACCCGGACATTTGTCGAAATCGAACCCTCAAATCGCCCCGACTCCCTTGATTTTGACCGTTCGTCGTCGTCGCTACG
>Ga0114997_10002514_pt1 | contig 14764 bp, 14 predicted proteins | sample ArcticOcean_MG_C_2_FD_87045 | JGI IMG/M metagenome (GOLD analysis project Ga0114997, IMG submission 87045) | Marine microbial communities from western Arctic Ocean - ArcticOcean_MG_CB4_136 | ecosystem: Environmental > Aquatic > Marine > Oceanic | place: Arctic Ocean: Canada Basin | collected... | reverse complement strand
GGGCTTAGTCGAAGATTTTCTAGGTGGGCAGTGAAGCCAATTGGAAAATTTCATTAATACCAACACGCCTAATATGAACGGTAAGGGATCAAACAGCGACGATGCAGTTGCTTCCTATGAGCGTTATGCGGCGATCGTTAACAATAATCGGGATCCGTTTACCAAAGACCGCCATTGGCTTGAATCCATAAAGGTTACGGTACCCTTCCCGACTTTACCGGTAATTCTGTTTCCAGCCAAGCTCACTATTGATCTGGAAGTACAGGTGGAGTTCGGTATCGTAAATGATGGTGGCGCGGCTTACGTTACAAAGAGTGCCATGGACAAGAATAGAGATATTGATGGCTTAGGCTGGTCTGCAATGGATATGACGTCCCTTTTCTTAGACATCCAGGTCCCTGTAGTAATAGAGGTTTCAATTTGGAATCCGTTTGGGGATGACTTTACTGAAGTAATATTGGATGAAACCGTTATAGTGCCTCCAATTGGGCTCCCCATCGCGGGGGCCGCACATCAGCTGGTAAGTAAAAATCGTCATGCCAAGCTAGCTTTGCCTGAATGGGGGTCTGTAGGGGCTACAGATGGTATCTATGGAGGAGATCCCGGTGATGATAGGAATAGTGGTCCACTGGAAATACGACACGGTATGACGCTGACGTGGGCACAGGTTGCGCCGGAACTAATGGGAGGAGTATTTGGTGCGAACTTGGCCCGTGATGTTACCGATTCCTATGGCGGCCCGCCTGGATTTTATTCTCTTGGTGAGCATTTTCAGGAAAGGGGCGTCGGTTATGAGTTTACCGTAGCTTTGGCTAAGCATCTCGATGATATTCCTACAGCAGACAACTCGGGAACCTTTAATATTGGTGGCGCTCGCAATGAAGCAGATTGGGATGTGGCTGGGGATGCCATCAAATATACCCGATTTGAGACTACTTCTAGGTCCCGAGCCGAAGGCCGTGGGTTCGATGAGGCGGCCTATCAGAGACTCGTTTGGGACAGTGATCGGCCTATGATGACGGTCAGTGCTGCCGAGGTCTACTTTGCCAATCCGATGCAATTTAATGCCGATGGCAGCGATGAGTCGGCGAGTCTATTCAGTCCATTTTGGGATGCTCGGTTACGTGAACCTAGCGATATTTCACTGTTTTTGGCTACGGGTGAAGTGGATTGGCAGGATTTATTCGGTACAGTGCCGAGAGATTCAATAGGCATCGTTAACTGGTTGTTAGACAGCGTTGCAGATACTGTCGTTGACGAGGGTGTTGCCTATGTAAAAGATCAGCTCGTTCCTCCCTTGGATTACCTGTTGGAGCCTCCCTTAACCGATGCTGGTAATGCTACTAAACGCTACGTGGGTGATGTAACCAATATGATTACATCTGAGTTGAGGGATTTTTAATGGTGGTTGGTAGACAGCCTGTGGAACATTACAGATCCAGTGGTCAGGCGATGATTGAGTTCTCTGTAACGGTTGCATTTATTTTTCTGGCTATGTTTGTTTTCGTGCCCACTTTTGGCAAGCTTATGGATCTGCAGTTTCAGAATCTGATGGCTTCCCGTTATATAGCTTGGGAGAGAACAGTCTGGTTTGATCAGACTGCCGACGACAACAGAGATGACTTTGTGATTAGCAGTGATCCCTTTGAAAGTGTCGCGGTTCGCAGTGATGGCGAAATTATGAATAGTGCTGAAAGTCGTTTTTTTTACAATCATGGACGACTCTTGCCGATTATGCTGAATGAGGCCGACGTCGAAACTCCGAGTGGGCTGACAAGTCCGATATGGACCTATGTGCAAAGTAAGCAGTCGATGTATGGCGGCTCAACATTAAGGTCCTTCGATGCCCAGCGCACGCCAAGTATCGCCTATGAGATTGGCAATGCGCTGGCAACCGGCGTTCAAGCCATTAAAGAACCCATTGATTTCTTGCTTGCCGCAATCGGTAATGATAACGAAGATATGTTTGAGTTTCCTCTGGTGACCAGTAGAAATTATTACACTCCAATTTTAGCGACGAGGCTCAACGTAGGCAATGCTCATGGGCAAGGGACATCGGTCTGGGATCGAACAGATGGCTCAGCAGGCTTTTCACCGGGCATAGAAAGCGCTTTTTTCAAACGAGATGGGGCGCCTGAATGGAACACTCTTGAATCGCGTTCTGCCATCCTCGCTGACGGTTGGAATGCGCAGAGTATTGCCCATTACAGGGATCGGGCTGATGACTATGTACCCTCGACTCTGTTTCAGAATGATCTGTTTGACGCCTTCATTGATGCAGCGTCGTTTTTGGAGGGTGGCTCCGATAGCAGCGCTATTGGCAGGCTCGGCTTTGGTGAGGTTGGCGTAGAACCCATGCCGAGCGTGGGTGGTCAGCCTAGCCCAGTAAGCTGCGACGATGGCTTTTGTAGTTTTGGAGGTGGAGGCTGATGGGCGTCATTTATAGTCTATTGCGGCGTTTAGTTGCCACCTTTCTCTTAGCCTGTGCACCCATGAGTCAGGCTAACTGCGATTTTAACGATTTCCCTACGATGTGGGGTATGAAACTACATTCGGTGATTGATAGCTCCGAATACAACAACCGACCAATCATGGTTAAAGGCTTTACCGTTGATTCTGAGGTTGAAGAGGTCATTAGTTTCTACCATCGCAAATGGAAAGGTCGTTTTGATGATTCCCCTTTTGGTCCTTGGTATCAGGTGTCGACACTGACAGAGAGCTGCATGATGACAGTTCAGGTTGCCAGCATGAATGACAGTTCTCAGGGACGTCTGGTCATTAGCAATCTTCCCACTGCTGACCCTAACGCAAACATAGGTGCTGGCCTTCTTGCTCCCTCAGATGCCGTTGTTGTTTCGGATCTAGTCACACAAGATGGCCCCAAAAAGGGCCGTGTATCCCTTTTGGCTACTTTCGATTCGCCCGCCGAGGTGGGTGCTTTTTACCGTTCGGCTACGCCTGCTGCGGGTTGGTCAATTGATCATTCATTTGCCGAGGATAATGCGCATGTATTGGTGTTCCGCAAGGGCTTAAACATCATGAATGTATTGATCATGCCAGCTTCTGGAGGAACTCAGATTCTTATTAATGAGGAGACTGTCCGTTGATTAATAAGTGTGCAGGGCAAACTATGGTTGAGTATCTAGTGGTTGTGATGGCACTGGTGTCCACTATGTTCTGGGGGGCTAACGCTACCTGCCCAAACCCCAATGGCGGTTTGCAATATACCAATTGCATACAGAATCTGTTAACCACAATGCATGACAAGTATGAAGGTTACAGTAATTCTATGACCGCCGTTCATCGCTACGGAGAGCCAAAAGGTGATGTATTTGTTTCTCAGTGGGTGGAGCTTTCCAGCGGAAGTTCTGGTTCTGATTCCGGCGGTAATTTCATCCCCGTTCCGCCAGGGATTAATTCATTAAGTCGGTCTTCACAGGTAGTTAGTGCGGATGGAGCACAAACCTACGGAACACTGCTCGGTGATCTTGTACTTGATACAAATGGTCAGCTTGTTGGCACTATTGACCCAGATACAGGCGAACTATTAACAATTTCTGGTGATGTGGTCCCGGTAAGCACGTTAAATGTAATTGTCGATAGCGAGGGCAATATCGCGCCCCTTCAAGCCGTTGTTAATGGCGACGGTGACGTTTTGGGCTTCGGCTACCAAAATGGATTAACCGGTAATTTCCATAATTCTCTGACGCTGGGTGTTACGAATATAGAAGGGTTTCGCACGGTAGACACATTCAGTGTTGTGGATGTCGATGGAAATGCTACCAATGGTGCAATTGTAGGTAATAAATATTACGACTCTACTCTGACCGCTCCCGTGGATGGAAATACTGTCGTGACGCCCCGAGGAGAGGTAATTAACTTTCTTGGTGAGCCTTTGGATTGCGCGGTCTTGATTGATCCAACTTCAACTGGCCCGATGCCTCCACTGCAAAGCGCTAGTGACTTCTCAGATAGTAGCCTCAGGCAGTGGTACGACGGTATCAGTCCTGAGGCCCCCGATGGTTATCCCCGCGCTAATCGCAAGGGGTCTTTGGATCCATCTCAGAATGTTCCCTGCCCAGCCGGCAGCCGGCAGGTGCCAGCGGGAAGTATATTTGATTTTTTTAACAACTAACGATAGGTCTTTAGGAGATTAACAGTGAAACAGCTTTCAGGTGCCACCTTATTTGTTGTGGCAATTATTTGCGGTCTTATCGCGGCAGGTCTAACAGTATTCTATATGGAGCAGATCGAGAGCAAGTATAGGCAAGCGGCCCAACCTCCCAAGCTAGAAACCAAGAGGGTGGTGATGGTCCGCAAAAATATGCTCAAAGGCGAGAAGCTTCGAGAGGCTGATATAGGCGCATTGGCAATCCCTGTAAAGTTTCTTCCCTCTAATGTAGTGTTAGCGGAAGATTATAAAAAAGCGATTAATCGCACTCTTATGCTCCCAGTAGAGGGCGGAAGACCCATGACATGGGATCTTCTAACTGGTGTCGATACAGACACGTTTTCTGACATTATTGAGCATGGACGAAGAGCAAAATCAATCAAGATAAAGAAGATAGATTCTTTTGATGGCTTGCTGAGACCAGGAGACATTATTGACATCATGGGCACTTTTGACATGGCAGACCTCGGCATGCCAATGTCGAGTGGCAATAGGGGGTCAACTAATGTTGTGATGCCAGTGCTTGAGCGGGTCGAGGTGCTGGAAGCTGCTCGTGTAGACATAAACGGTACTCGCTATGAACTGCTGCCTAATAAGAATTCCGCCGATGGCATTAATCTTGATTTTACATTGATTACTTTGAATTTAAGTCCGCGCCAAGTTGCGCGTGTTGAAATGGCCAATATCACCGGCCAAATCTATGCTGTTCTGCGTAATACCTTAGACACGAGCACAGCCAATTATGAATATCTAGGTGTTGAACTCCTAAGGGAAGCTGCTGCTGCTGAGTTAATCGATATTGTTTTGGATGCCAATGGCAATCCTCTCGGTCGCGTTATTGGCGACAACATAGTTGATGACGAAGGTAACATTATTGGCAACATTATAGATGGTAAGGCCGTGGGGTTAGATGGAAAGTCATTGGGCCGTATTGTAGAGAATGTCAGTCCTGATGATGCTATCAACCGAGTGGATAAAATCGCCGATGTGGTTAGAGACGAAGATGGCAATATCATAGGAATATTGATTAATGGCGAAGTCGTTGATAAAGCAGGTAATGTCATAGGTACCATGAAAGATGGGAAGCCTGTGGGAGCCAATGGACAAAGTCTAGGCACTATTGAGCGCGGCGTTGCCCTTGATAAAGATGGCAGGGCGGTTGACATCAATAATTCGAGGGCAGCTTCGGGTGACTCGCGCCGCGGCAAAGTGGTTCGGGATTCTAATGGCAATGTTGTTGGTCGAGTCGTCAATGGTCAGGTGGTAGACAGCAGTGGCAGAGTTGTAGGCAAGATTGGAAAAAATGGCAATGCGGTGGGCATAGATGGCAAGTCTCTGGGCACGGTAGAAGAGGTTATTGTTGACCGAAATGGCAATGTAGTAGGGCGTGAGCAGCGTGTCGTTCGTGATGCCGATGGCAATATTGTGGGCAGGGTTGTCGATGGTAAGGTTTTAGATTCCAGTGGTAATGTGGTAGGCGTCGTAGATGCTGACGGTGTTGCTCGCAGCTCAGATGGCGCCAAGCTCGGTTCTGTTGAAACGGTAATGGTGGGTAAAGACGGCAGGATAACAGCCACGGTTTCTGAAGTAGTCAAAGACGCTGAGGGTAATGTGATTGGTCGCGTAGTCGATGGCCGAGTTGTCGATGCTAATGGCAACGTTGTTGGTCAGATTGTTAATGGCCGGGCGGTTGACAGCAATGGCAATGTTATCGGAGAAGTAGAAAAAGTAGTGGTTGGAGAAAATGGCCGCGAATTACAATCATCCCTTGAGGTAGTTCGCGATGCTGAAGGCAATATTATAGGGACAGTGATTAATGGCGAGGTCGTTGATAACGCAGGTAATGTTATTGGTCGATCGGTAAATGGTCAGATTTTGGATGGCAATGGAAGAGTCCTCTATGACAATGTTTCTGTGACGTCCGAAGCCACCAACGCGGTCGCAGCGGAACTTCGCTCGGTATCTCGCGATCGTGGTATTCCTAAAATTCGAATTGTTGACTTTATCCCGGGCGGGTCGGCCAAAGACGGCATTACCCCGGTACTCAAAGTGAGGATCGAGTAGATGAATCTATTTTTTATACAAAAAATAAGGCTTTACGCCAAGCGACATAACGCGTTGTCTATTCATTTTTTCGGCTCTCCAAATCGAGGATATTTTATGCCACAGCTTTTACTCTCTGGACTTTTAGTACTGCTATCAGTTTTTTTATCTAGCTCATTGCTTGCAGCTCCGACTAAGGTGCTAAACGATTCAATAATGCTCTTTTCTGGGGAGTCTAAGGTACTGCAGGCTGCTGATGTCTCGCGGCTATCCGTGGGCAACTCAGACATCATATCTTCAACACTGCTAAAGAATGGTGAAATTGTTTTGATCGCAGAAAAGGCCGGTGAGACCAATATGCAGTTCTGGTTTTCGGATGGACACCGTGAAACCGTATCCGTGAGAGTGGTGGAAAGTAATGGCCTGTCGCGTGAGTCTCGTCAGGTTAAACAGCTCCTGAAAAATATTCCTGGAGTTGACGTCAGTACTGTGGACCAGCGAATAGTGGTTGATGGCAATATCGAAGCTCGTGACTTGGAACGAATCAACAAGCTGAAAGAAACCTATCCGCAAATGTTAATTTTGGCGCGAGAAATTACAGATTACGAACAGAAGATGATTTACTTTGATGTTCAGGTCGTAGAGGTCAATCGCGATACGACTGAGGAGTATGGCATTAACTGGAGCAAGAGTTTTGCGGGTCCTGCATTTTCCTATCAAAATACGTGGAAAGGGCAAGCATTTGAGAATGAGCTGTACGATAGTACATCCCCTGTTGAAATGGCTCTTGGTAGGGTCCTCGACGAGACGAAAAGTTTGCCCATTGCGGAGCAGCAAACTCTGATTGCTAAGGCAGGACGAGAGTATTCTCTCTTTGGTATTCAGTCCGGGCTGATCTCTGTGATTAACATGCTTGAACAGACAGGTTCGGCTATTACCTTGGCTGAGCCTCGTCTCAGCTCGCGCAGTGGCGGTATGGCAGCATTAACCGTGGGTGGTGAAGTGCCTGTCGTGACAAGCTCTACCAGTGGTCAGTCAGTCACCTATAAAGATTACGGAATTATCCTCGGCATAGAGCCCACGCTTGATATCTACAACAATATTATAGCTCGTGTTTCTGTGTCAGTGAGCCAGCTCGATCTGGCTAACGCAGTTGATGGCCAGCCCGCCTTTAAAAAGCGTTTTACCGAGAATGATGTCGTACTCAAGCCGGGCGAAACACTTGCCCTATCAGGGTTAATCACTCGCGAAGAGCAAGTTGCGTATAGCGGCCTTAAGTGGTTATCGGATATCCCTATATTGGGTAGATTATTTAGGTCAAAGAGCTTTGTTGAAGGCAAGACCGAGCTTGTCATTTTAGTCACACCAACGGTGATCGAGGACCTATCTAAAGGCCTTAATGACAGGCTGGTTAAACGATCAAAAGAGATGGTATCAGACTTTAATAAAGCATCAGATGCACTTAAAGAATGAGAACCTGGAGCGGGAAGCATAGTGTTTGAAATAACTGTAGAACGTAGTGATGGTAGTGATCCGGAAACTGTCCGCTGTGCACTGGAGAGCTGTGAGCTAGGGAAGTCTAGAGATAGTATCTTCCCCATGCGAGGCTGGAAGGTGGCGCCGAGACATGTGTTGCTAGAAAAAAACCTCGCCGGTATTTTTATTAAAGATATCAGTCGCGGTTTTGGGATTACTGTTAACCGGACATCCTGTGACCAGTTTGGTCCCATGCAAGAATCGGATGTGCTCGAGTTTGGTGCGTATAAAGTCAAAGTTCGCTTGGCCGAGTTAGAGGGCGAGCTTCAAGCTACTGATTTCCAGACTCAGGCGGAGAATGTTGGAACCTCGGGTGAGGTGAATGTTGTTACTGAAAACTCTTCCGGCTTTGATCGCTCCGGCTACATGGAGTGGACAAAATTCATACACAAAGAGTTAATGAAGCAGCTGGATCTGCGTCGCTTGCACCTTGATGAATTGACGCCGGATCAGGTGCGCGATCAACTATCCGGGCTGCTTGAAAAGATCATTGTTGGAATCAGGGGTAAGCTCCCCGGTACGATTGACAGCACCAAGCTCTTAAAAATTGTGCTTGATGAAACTGTAGGTCTGGGTGCTCTTGAAGAACTTCTGGCCGATAAAGATGTGACTGAGATAATGGTCAACTGCCACGACGATATCTATGTTGAGCGGGCAGGACGACTGGAAAAGAGTGAAGTTACTTTCAGTAGTCCCGATGCTGTTATGTCGACTATCGAACGCATTGTGTCTCCATTGGGACGGCGCATCGATGAAAGTTCACCGATGGTAGATGCGCGGCTTCAGGATGGCTCAAGAGTGAATGCGGTTATTCCTCCTCTGGCACTGCGTGGGCCATGCATCACTATACGAAAGTTCCCTGAGCACAAGTTGGTTGATAAAGATTTGCTCCGGTTTGGCACTCTCAATGAGGCGATGGTTGCCTTTATACGCATCTGCGTCGAGCAGAGAATGAATATTGTTGTTTCAGGAGGCACGGGCTCGGGTAAAACCACTTTGCTGAACATCCTGTCAAATTATATTCCCTTGGATGAGCGAGTAATCACCGTTGAGGATGCGGCCGAATTAAAGCTGGTCCAGCCTCATGTTATTGCTCTTGAGGCAAGACCTGCAAATATGGAAGGAAAGGGGCAGGTCACTATTAGAGAATTGGTTAAAAACTGTCTACGTATGAGACCAGATCGAATTGTAGTGGGTGAGTGCCGAGGCGGTGAGGCATTGGATATGTTGCAGGCTATGAACACAGGTCATGATGGTTCGTTGACCACAGGGCATGCTAATACCCCCAGGGATATGCTGCGAAGACTAGAAGTTATGGTTCTTATGGCTGGTATGGATCTTCCCGTCATGGCCATTCGTGAGCAGGTAGCATCTGCAGTCGATATTATTATTCAACAAAACCGCTTTAGTGATGGCTCTCGCCGGATTACCAGTATTACTGAAGTCACGGGCATGGAGGGGGATGTGGTGCAGCTGTCAGAGATATTCCGCTACCAACGTAAGGGGTTTGACAGTGATGGCAAGATCATAGGGGAATTTCAGGCGACTGGTTTGGTGCCTAAATTTTATGAAATTTTGAGAGAGCAAGGAGTCGACATTGATATGGGGATTTTTAGATGATACAAAATGTAATGATCATTGTCGCACTTGGATTGACTGTGATATTCGTGTTCATTGGGGTTGCGGCGTTGACTGCGGCTTCAGCTAATAGTATTCAAACTTTCGCCAAAATCTATAAAGATAGATTTACCGAGACTGCAGATATTGCCGCGTCAGATATGTTTTTGACCATGAATCCAGTCGTGCTGTTTTCTCTCAATATTCTGGCGCTGATACTTATACCTTTATTAGTGCATTCTGTTTTTGACATATGGGTTCTAACGGCTGGCGTGGGCGCCATTCTTCTGGTTATGCCTGGATTTTTTTGGTCACGAATGCGACAAAAACGTCTGGATAAACTGGAAGGGCAATTGCCAGATGCCTTTCTAATGATTTCTAGTGGCCTACAATCAGGCGCCAGCTTTACTATGGCTTTGGAGGATATGGTACGTCAGGCACCAGCTCCTCTTGGGCAGGAGTTTGGTCTGTTAGTCAAGCGTATGCGACTGGGCGTGCCAATGGAAGATGGCTTCATTGAACTTGAGAAACGTATTCCTTTGGCCAGTTTTGTGATGGCCAGTTCTGCTATTCGTATTAGTCGTGAAGTGGGGGGGAATCTTGTAGAGACCATCAGTAATATGGCGCGCACTCTGCGCCGAAAACACCAGATGGAGGGAAAAATTGATAGCTTGACTGCCCAGGGTCGCGCTCAGGGCCGCTTTATGACTGCGTTACCACTGTTAGTGGGTATTGCCCTTAGTTTTCTTGAACCTGAGGCCATGCAACAACTTTATACCACGCGCAATGGTCTGCTTATTCTGGCAGGTATGATCGTGATGCAGATAATGGGTTTTATATTTATACGTAAATTGACGTCTATAGACAGTTGATTAGACTAACAGCAAAAGAGATTTAAGATGGAAAATATAATTGTTGGCTCAGCCGGATTCACTGCGGGGGCCGCCGTAACTGCCCTAGTACTTGCTATGTCCAGGGTCGCCTATATGCTTGATGGCGCTAACCGTACGGGCATGGATACCCCTCCTGGTTTTATGACGTTGGTGTGGCCATTAATTAAACTAATTGATTTTTTTGTGGCGGCTAATCTGCCAATTAAAGTAATAGAAAATGTTGATAGCAAGTTACAAAAAAACGGAGTCAGTTTTGCTGTGACCCCTGGAGAATTCATTTCCTCAATTATTGTTTTTTTAACGTTGTTTCCGGCTTTGGGCTGGCTTGCGATGTCCAGTTCGGGCAGTCCTGATGTAACAGTGCTGGTTTTGTTAGCCTTGGTGGGGGCTGTTCTTCCACAGTTATGGATGCGTGATACAAGAACCAAGCGTAATTTTGAATTGGTGCGCAATCTGCCTGTATATCTAGAGTATCTGAGTATGTGTGTCGATGCTGGCCTTAATTTTGCCGGTGCTCTAAAACAGTCTGTTGATAAGGGGCCAAAAGGAGCAATGCGCAATGAGTTTCGCATTGTGTTGCGAGATATTAATTCGGGCGAGACCCGTGCGGATGCCCTGACGAGGTTAGAGAAGCGTGTGGACCTTAGTGATATCTCTATTTTTGTACGTGCCGTAATTCAAGCTGAACGAATGGGCTCCAGTATGAAAGAGACATTGGTAATTCAGGCTGAACAGCGTTTGACAGAGCGGTTTCAGCGGGCAGAAAAAATGGCAATGGAAGCACCAGTTAAGTTAGTAGTGCCTCTGGTCGTTTTTATTTTCCCCCTGACATTTATTATCTTGCTTTTCCCCATCGTGGTTAGATTTATGGAACAGGGTACCTTTTAAAGGATTCGTTATGAAGATGTCGACTATTCATATTTTTCGTGGCCCTGAGAAAACATCGGTTTGCACGGTGGATCAGGTTGAACGAACCGAAACCATGTTCGAGAGAATGCGTGGTCTCCTAGGGGCAGCAGTATTAAAGCCAAATGCAGGACTTTGGATTAATAGCTGTAATTCGATTCATAGCTTTTTTATGAGCTTTAGTATCGACGTTCTGTATCTGGATAAAAATAATATTGTAGTACGCGTCATTGAAGATATGCAGCCGTGGCGCGTCAATGCATGCTGGCCAGCCCGATCAGTGATTGAGTTGAGACAGGGCCAGGTGGCTGTGCTCGGCATTCAAAAAGGAGATAAGGTCAATTGTATATTATAGCTAAAAATTTCAGTAGGTTTGCCTTGCCGGCTTTGTTGCTCATTTTGTCTGGTTGTAGCACGACAGGGACAGAGACTTTTAAGGTGTTAGATCTGAATAGCCTTGCGGATCAGGCTTATAGAGAAAAGCGCTGTGATGAAGCCATTACACTATACAGCCGTCTAGCAAAGCAGCTGCCCAGAAATACCGAGAGTTTTCTTCGTATTGGAAATTGTCATGCGCGCAATCTCCGCCAAAATGATGCAATAGTGGCTTACAAAAAGGCGTTAGCCAGAGATCCCTATTATAGCAAGGCATGGTACAACCTAGGGCTAATTCAGGCTCAGATGTTAGGGCAAACTATGGCGGAAATGGGTACTTATCTAGATCCCGCCGATAGTTCGATGGACGGACTGCGGGCACTATCTCAAATGGTGTCAGATGCATTTTTCATTACTGTTAAGTCTGAGTTGCAGCAAAGTCCCAATCAACCGAAAGACTCCTCCGGTGAGGCGGATATGAATCTTGATGAGGAGGCGTCTGTTACTAATGAGTGACAGGTCTGATAGTCGTCAGCGCGGCCATGCAATGACAGAATTCGTTATTGTCATTCCGGTACTCATTTTACTGATCTTCGGCACTATCCAAATTGGCCTGATATATTCCGCCAAGGTGACCTTAAACTATGCGACATTTCAGTCCGCTCGGCTGGGTGCTACAAATAATGCAACATACAGTGCTTTGCGTCGCGGCCTTATTCGAGGTCTTGCGCCTCTATACACAACATCCACCGATCTCGACGGTATTAAAATCGATGTTGCCCAGGGTGTTGATAGCAACGCCAGACGTCGTGATGCGAAAAGTGAAGTTGATAGTTATACGAAAATAATTAGGTTGAGCCCCACATCAGATGCATTCACTAGTTACTCTTATAATATTAATGCAGATGGGACGGTTCAAATACCCAATGATAATCTGATGTTTCGCCCCAGCAATGACGACTTTGACGGAGCTAATCTTCAGGATGCAAACTTACTGAAAATTCGTGTGCAATATTGCTACAAGCTTATGGTGCCGATTGTAAACCGCATTATTGCAAGTTTGAGTGAGTTAAGTGATAGCGCGAATGGCGATGACTCTCGATTCGCAGATCAAAATCGTGGAGCAGCCGATCAAGCGGCATCAAGATATAACCAATTAGCTTCCTATGACGAGCTATGCGGTGGCCGCGGCGGTGCAAATGATCGGTCTTCTGGGTCGACTGGCTTTATGCTTTTTTCAGAAGCTATAGTGCGGATGCAATCACCTGCATATGAAGACGATATTGGCGAAGAATTTGGCGAATTGATGTGCAATGGAACCCATATGTCATGCCCTTGAATGAGCAAAAAACCCTTAAATGACAGATGGAGAATAGTATGGAGAATTGATGTGCAATGCAATGCAGTGCATATGCCATGCCCTTAAATCAGTAAATCAACCTTTAAAACTTTAGACGGAGAACAGTATGGATAAGGCAGAAATTAAAAGTAATCTTAAGAATGTAAACCAGTGGACTCGTATTCTTTATATGATTCTATTCGCTGTGATTTTTAATGTTGCAAGTTTTGTTATTGGGGCGGTCGTTTTAGGTCAGGCATTATTTGCTATATTGACCGGCGGTCAAAATGACAATGTACAGAAATTGGCATCTGGGTTGGCCCAGTTCATTTATGAGATTGTAAGCTTTCTTACTTATACAACCGAAGAGAAACCTTTCCCGTTCAATTCTTGGCCTGAAGTAGAGGTGGTTTCACAGGCCAAAGTTGAAGAAGTTACGGTTGAAGCTCCTGCAGAAGATACCGACATCGCCAAGTAAGACAGCACTATCGGGCATGGATAAACCAGAGTTGATTTCGACAATTACCTCTGGTTTTTTTATTCCTGCACAGTTGCCTTTTAGGTAGCAACCGCTGCCTTGTTGTCTGAGGATCTTTCCTCATAGTCAGTCTAATTCTCTGCAGAGAGTCGCTCGGTCGTGGCATTTTTCTGGCTCTCTAACAAATCCACGATCTCAAGATTTTGACTGGCTATTTGGTCTTCTAATAGCTTAATTTTCTTTCTCGTTCGAAAATATTTTGGCAAACGAACGAAACTTATAATCAGCCAAGTTAAAACTATACAGCCGACCCAATAGGCAATATTAGTTATTTCCGGGGTGCTGTAGTCAATAATGAAAGGCTTTTCAAGCACCATGCTAAGGCTGTTGGCTTGTAGAAAATAACTCTGATTAAGATAGCCTATATACCCTATGGGTGTGCTAACAAGAAGAAAAAATAGTAGCCACAGTGGGGCTTTAAATTTGGTCATAATTTGTCCGTTAAATTCAAATATTAATGATTGAGAAGAGGAGCGTTATTCTATTTGAAAATAGCCAAGACAGCACCTTTTTACAGTTATTTATTTTTCAATAAGTGTAAATAGTGTTTAAATAAATTGCGGGTAGCATTCAAACTAGTAGCTAAGATTAAGTCAGCAAAGGCAAACGGCGGTGCGTGGCTAGGAAGGCCGCTTGAGGTTTTGAAATTGGCCTATGATATGTTTTGGCAGATATAGGGATAATTATTGCAGCAGCCAGGCCGCCCCACCCCCACCGTCACCGCCACCGCAGGCAGCAAGGCCAATACTCACAAACATTAAAACAAGTATTTGAAACATTTGTTCACCTAAATAGTTTAAATTTGGGTAATTCCATAGGCTCTATAATCTATAGCCATCCACACAATTTATGCAACAGTAGATAATCATCCTGAGAGGGTAGGTTCTAAAACCAGCTACTATGTATGCGGGCAGGCACAATCACAAGGACTTAGCAGGATCTTCCTCCCCCATAATTCTTTCTGTAAATAGAGGATTGACCACTTAATTGACCGCTTTGGGATGAATAGGCTGATTAAATATAGGTCTGAAGAGGCATGTAGCGCGAGTTGTGTCAATCTATGGTGCCCAGGAGAGGACTTGAACCTCCACCCCCTTGCGAGGACCAGCACCTGAAGCTGGCGTGTCTACCAATTTCACCACCTGGGCATATTACTTTGCGGACTTGCTGATTTGTCATATCAAGCATGCCAGTGTTCGAAAAGAGGCTGCTCTAACAATTCGCTGCCCTGTCGACCGGGGCGCACTATAGTAATCGTCAGCTTTGCTGTCAATCTCAAGCTGACAAGTTTATGTTTTTGTGACGCGCTAGCGCTCCTTGTTCAATATTTTTGCCAGTATTATGGG
>Ga0114997_10002513_pt1 | contig 14766 bp, 7 predicted proteins | sample ArcticOcean_MG_C_2_FD_87045 | JGI IMG/M metagenome (GOLD analysis project Ga0114997, IMG submission 87045) | Marine microbial communities from western Arctic Ocean - ArcticOcean_MG_CB4_136 | ecosystem: Environmental > Aquatic > Marine > Oceanic | place: Arctic Ocean: Canada Basin | collected... | reverse complement strand
GTTTGGTCGGTGATTGAAAAAGTTGGGTTGAAAAACACCATTGACTCGGCGGCGAAACAGTTGGACATGGAAGTCATCGACAATGGGAGCAACTTTTCTTTAGGACAGCGGCAATTATTGTGCATGGGAAGAGCGTTGTTAAGAAACTCTCGCGTGCTCATGATGGACGAAGCGACTGCTTCGGTTGATATGGATTCGGACGCGTTGATTCAAAAAACCGTCAGAGAGGCGTTCAGCGAGTGCACGACGTTGACTATCGCGCACAGATTGAACACGATCATGGACTCGGATAAAATCTTATTCTTGGATAATGGAAAAGTGAGCGAATACGACGACCCGCAGACGTTGTTAAAGAACGCGACCGGCGACTTCTCGCGACTGGTTGAGAAGTCGGGCAAGACGCAAGAGAAGAATTTAAAACGCATCGCCAGCGACGCCGCGATGAAGAGGAAAGGATCCTTGAGCGATATGAGCTCGTAAAAAAGAGAAACATCGCTCGTACAGTAACAATCAAATAACTATCTACACATGCAATCAATCGATATCACTCACTATTTCGTCTTTTTACTCTCCTGTCTCTTTTCTACCTCTTTCATTATCTCCTCGGCTAACTTCTCAGCGCCGGAATCTTGCGTCGCCGGCGCCTTGGCGAGTAAATACGCGCCTGATATCATCCCGATGAAAATCGCGAAATACATCACGTTCACCGGTCCGTATTCGTTCACGTTGTTCGGTAAGAAAGTCAAACTCGTGCGATTGTTATTCCTCATCCATGTCTCTCGGAATATCTGTTTCGCGAAAAAGCTCATCAGCACTTCCGCCTTTGCCTCTTTCGTCTTTGTGAAAATTTGTTGTCCCAAGACGAAGAATACAATCGCGCATCCGATTTCGGTTTGCATTTTCGACGGCAACAACAAGTTTACCCCGGCGAATAATTCCAACTTCCCTTGCGTTTTTTGGTTCAACCCTTTCGCTTTCTTCGCTTTCTGAATGAATTTCGCGTATCCAATCACGATCAACATGATCGATAAAACGTAGGCGTTAAACTCGCCTCCGTTTTTCTCCATAAAGTCGTCGATGGACTCGATAAAATCGATAATAACCGCCACGTACGTGTGCAAGAACGACAGCATTTTTTTGAATGTGTTCTGTGTGTGTATACCCTTTACGACAAATGTGTTCTGTGTGTGAAAGAAGTGTGAGTTGAAAGAGACTATTCTTTTACTAAACTGAAATTTTAACTTTTTAAATTTTTTAGTTGTTGTTGGTAAAACTTGTTGTTGTTGGTAAAACACTGACGACGACCATAAAGAATGAAAATTGTACGATAGACAGAAAAAAGAGAAGAAAATTGCCGTTACGAGTACTTCGAACAAAAAATGACTCATCTTTCATCAATTCTTTTGACCTCTTCCTCTGTTCATGAGCCCCACATCATCATAACGCATCACAAAAGAAGATAGATTTAAGTAGTTCACGATCGATGATGCGGAAGAAGTTCAGCGGATTGTCACCTTCGGTATATACATCGAGAGAAGAGAAGAGAAAAAGAAGACTTTTAAGTCAAGATTTATCCGTCCAAAAATTCTTTCCTCTCCTCTTGTTCTTCTTGTTCTTCTTTGATGGCGTTGATGGCGTTCGCGCCACAGAAAAAGAAGAACGCGACAACGACGAGCTCTTGCGAAAGTGGTTGCATTCGTTGCAGTTGAAAATCCCAAACGAAAGCTTTTCCACGTTCGACGATAAAATCGTTGTATCTCTAACGGAAATCGAGTGTGAAAACTTCACGACCAAAGACGTAAAGTCTTGGTTTTCATCCTCCTCAAATTCGGTTGGTATTCTTGATGACAAAGATAATGATAACGATAATGATAAACCATCTTTGCACGCGCACGTGATTGATTTTGGCGCGAGTTGTAGCGGAGCGTGGACGGTTTCGACGACATCAAATACCAAAGGAGTAGGAGGAAAAGTCAACGCGGAAGTCACGGAAGGCAATTTGCAAGTTGACGCGGAGTTTGTTGATAGAGAGCCAGATGATAGCCAAAATACGAACGACGACGACGACGATAACAGTAACAACAAGAAATATAAGCTTCCAAAGACGGTTCGATTTCCGAAATGTTCCATGCAAATGGAGGTTGATGGGTTACATTTTGCGCCATCGTCTAGAACCGATGAAATTGCAAAGCTATTGAACAAGGCTGCGCCGGAAATTGCGAAAGCGATGCAGAGTATGTTCGCAAAAGTCGCGTGCGAGAAAATTCAAAGCGTCGAGAAAGACTCGAAAACGCTCGCTTTTTTCGAAAGTGTCCACAACTACATCGAAAAGAACTTTTTAGCAGAGGTAAAAACACCTGACTCATCGAATTCAAGCTCATCATCGAGTGATATCGATGATCGCGACAATGACAACGACATTAATGAAATCTTCAACTGGGACGATTCAACGTTAATCCGCGTGTTGAACTTCATCAGCTCAGAGTACATCGGTACGAGCGGCCCGCGGAGTCTCAATCAGTTCATAAAATGGTTTTCAAATCACACGGGGATCTTATTCGTACCTCGCGAGAAATTAGTCGATAAAGAAACGGGCGAACCTTATTTCGTGTTATCGAAAACTTACGACGTCAATCTGGGAGAGGATGTTTCGTTATTACGGTCGATATCGTTTGCGATAACGGAAGTTGAATTCGTTGGGCTCGATACCGCGGATATTTTATGCGGACCCGTAGCAGGTGGGCATTACGTTACAAAGGCAGCGGTTAGTAGTAACGTCTCGTCATCTTTATCGTCGTCGTTATTAGGTTTCTCGGTGGGGGGCGATCCATTGAAAAAAGAGATGAAGGGTCGGCTGGAAATCGTTCCCGCAGCTCAAGACTCAATTTCTTCGACAAACCAAAACAACAACTGGATCGAAAACGTCACATTATCTCTCGAAATAGACGATATGGAAATTGGAATGGATGTCGACTTACGCGTCGTTGAGAAAAAATGGCAATTGTTGACGCAAGAGCAGTTCAAAAATATGGCTTGTTTGTTTGGTATCGTAAAAAAGTTTGACATCGAGCGATTGTTATGGGACGGCAAGATTGGTCGGTTGAAAATAATCGATAGCGATACAAATATTAGTAGTATTGATAGCAGTAGCAGTAGCAGTAGCAGCAGCAGTAGCGATGAGAACAACTTAGAGGTTGATCTGCAATCAGCGATTTCTAACCTCTCCGAGTTGATTACGACTTCTTATCAAAACGTAGTCTCCGTGATTGCAGCCGGCGAGTTCAAAGCTGTTCTAGAACCGTTATTGAACGCGCTCATACTGGAGAAGTTCTACGAGATTAGTAGACAGGAGTGTCCAAAACAGAACGTAAAATCTTTGGAGTTGATTAAAACCGCGAATACGGTTGTATCGATATTCTTCTTTATTCTTGGTTTGAGTTGTATCGCACTCGCGTTATTGACATACTTCGTCGTTCCAGCCTCGTTCATACGAAAACTCAATCGTCAAGCGATGAAGAAGCTGAAAGCGCGGGAGATGCACGATCCATTCGATGATGATGACATCGATGGTGATGGCACAATCGTTTTTGCGCATGAGTCAGATGAAGATACGAGCAGCAACGACGACGACGACGACGAAGCGTTACTTAATGATACTACTGGTGGTTCGAAGCACAAACAGGAGCAGCAGAAAAAGGAGGATAGTAATAAGAAAACGCATAGTAGAAATCGTTCAGGATCGGCAATTCTAGCTTCATTATTGACCACAAACGAGTCGTCAGATTCGTACTCGGACGGCGACGCGTTTGCGAATAATGATGATGATGACGATGATGATGATGATGATGAACGAGAAGAAGAGCGACGGAAACGCAGAAGCCAACGCGAGGAATACACCATGCGCTTTCCGGAAACCGCCTGGCGAACACACACATCGAGAGGGAAGAAGGCAGACGAAATGCGAAGCACGCAAAGAAACAAGTCTTCGAGGTACAAGAAGCTTTTTTCGATGGAAGATTCGTTATCGAAATCGACACCAGTAAACTCTCGATGGTCGTTGCGATTATTGTTTATCGCCAACGTTCTTTTGTTTTTGAGTGCGAATATGGATTCGGGGGCATCAGTGTCGCTGTTTGCGACGCTGACGACGCCAGTCATTGATTCTGCGTCTACTATTCCTTCTTCGGAGCGGTCATCGCCGCCTTCTTTGAACGACGCGCTTCTCAGCGTCATCAAAGGCGGACGAAAGAGTTTATTGTATGCTAATACTTCATCGTCGAGTACTACCAACGACAATAATCCGCAGCAGCAGCAACAACAAAGACAAAAGTATAACGTCATTCAAGCCTCGCGTGAGGGTCTCTTCAACTTCTCCTTAGTCGGCACCGTCAGAGACATGTGGCACGCTAAAGTGTACGCTATTGCGATTTGCATTGTTCTCTTTTCTGGCGTCTGGCCGTACGTGAAACTGTTGTCGATGTTTGTTTTATGGGAAATCAGCGGCAAGAACGTTAAAGCATCAACCAGAGGCAAATGTTTAAAGTTTGTCGATCGACTCGGTAAATGGAGCTTGTTTGATTCGTTCGTGATGACAATGTTTATGGTTGGTTTTCGATTCCATTTACACGTGACCGAAGATGATGATTACGACGACGCATCTAAAAAGTTGTCACCGTCATCGTTTGGAGATTTGGACGTCGTCGTTACTCCAAAACGATCGTTTTACGTCTTTCTCTTTGCGACCGTTCTCTCCTTGGTTCTGGGACACGTAACTCTTTTTCTTCACCGCAAATCGATTCGATCAAAAACTGAAGTTGACGATACCGCGACGCCTTTGTGGCGAAGAGACGTGAGCAGACCGTCGGTCTTGTTACGAACGAAAATGGCGGCGGCACAAGCCGTCGGCGTTTTTCTCTTGTTAGTAGCCGCGGCTGCTTTTCTCGCCGTTGGTGTGAACATACCGTCCATCAAGTTTGATTTCTTGGGAATTGCAGGATACGCGCTCGGGTCGAGCGAAAAGACTCGATCGTATTCGTTGGTCAAGTTGGCTGAAGCTTTACCGCACGCGAGCATCGATAAATACGCGGGTGGATCTGCGACAACGACATCAAACGAGACCATAACCATCTTCTTCCAACATGTAGGCCCGCGCTTCATACAATCGACGTTATATGTCTTTGCGGTCGTCGCGCCTTTAGCGCAACTATTGATCTTATGTTTTCTTTGGATTTGGCCTTTGACTCCTCGAATGCAACGAAGAGTACAAACGATGGCTGAAATTTTCAGCGCTTGGTCCTCTTTAGACGTCGTTTTATGCGCCGTCGTTGCCGCTATGCTTCAAATCAAACAATTCGCCAATTTTGTCGTCGGTGGGGGATGTCTAAAATTCAACACTATGTTAGCCTCAATAGGAGGCACCGGTCAAACGAGCGAGTCGTCTTCGAACGCCGACAGACAACAAATCGATGACGATTGCTTCGATTTAGACACGTACTTCGAACCCGGATGTTGGCTTTTAGTGTCGAGCGCAATAATGGCAAATTTTGTTGGCATATGGGTCATGAAAAGGTGCGATCAATCCGTCGCCAGTAACGCCTTGCGCTTGCGAACGTCCTTGTTGAGAGGCTTAAAACGCGACGACGACGACGACGACGACGACGACCAGGACGAGGAGGACGATGACGATGACGATGACGATGACGATGACGATGATAGCGAAGAGTTAAGTTTATAAGTTTAGATGTAGATGATAGTAAATACTAATGAAGTTATATACGACGACGGACGCGAGTAGTCCATCATCCATTTTTCTAACGACCACATACATGCACCCATACACATAGCTCAGAAGAATAAAAACATTTCTCATCATCTTCTCTTGGGGTGCTCATCAAAAAAAAAAGGACGTCATCAAAAATGGTTGAATGCCAGATGGCAATTTCTCGTGCGTTTGATCATTCACGAACACGCGAAGAAAACTGACACTGGAAAAAAAAAGGAAAGATTTTCACGCAAAACGTCACACTTTTTTGAAGAACGCGCGCGCGCGAGCGAGTACACATAATACACAGAAGTAGACAAAATGAGTGGGAACACGGACGTAGAGAAAGGCAATTTTGCCGTTAAAGCTGGTTTGGCGCAGGTACGCGATTCGCATCCGAGAGAACTCGCGCGTTTTTCGAGTGTGGATGGATTTTCTTTTCTCCTCCGCCGTCGGCGTCATCGTCTTTCTCCCTAGTGTGCGCGTGACGTCTTTCTTCTTCTTCTGTTCATTTTTTTTCTTTGTACGACTCATACGTAGTAGTCAGCAAAGAGAGTTTAAGAGAGTTTAAGAGAAAGAAGAGCGTCGACGATGATCTTTAGTGGGAGGAGGGAGGCGTGTCTCTTCTTTCTCCGTCGTTCGTTCGTGTGTTCTCGTCGTTTACGTCGTCGTCGTTACAGAAGAAGAGAAATGTAACAAAAATGCGAGAGGGCACGTCACTCTTTTTTTCATTCTTTCTTTCTTCGTTCTTTCCATGATGAGTGAAAAAAAAAGCTCAACATCATCGCTTTTAGTGAAAAGAAAACGAAACACTCACAATCAATAATCTTCCTTTTTTATCCTCTCTTTTATAAACAAAAACAGATGTTAAAAGGTGGCGTCATCATGGACGTCGTCAACGTCGAGCAAGCGAGAATCGCCGAAGAAGCCGGTGCGGTCGCCGTCATGGCTTTGGAAAGAGTCCCGGCGGATATCCGCAAGGATGGCGGCGTCGCGCGCATGAGCGACCCAACGATGATTAAATTGATTAAAGAAGCGGTGACGATTCCGGTGATGGCGAAAGCGAGAATCGGGCACTTTGTTGAAGCGCAAGTGTTGGAGTCTATTGGTATTGATTACATCGACGAAAGCGAGGTGTTGACCCCGGCGGATGAAATTAACCACATCAACAAGCACAAGTTCAAAGTGCCGGTGTTGTGCGGTTGCCGTGACTTGGGCGAGGCGTTGAGACGTATCGCCGAAGGTTGCTCGATGATTCGAACGAAGGGTGAAGCGGGTACTGGGAACGTAGTTGAAGCGGTGAGACACTGCAGAGCGGTGATGGGGGACATTCGAAGATTGCAAGCCATGGATGAAGACGAAGTGTTCGTGTACGCGAAGGAGATTCGAGCGCCGTATGAGTTAGTCGCGCAAACGAAAAAGTTGGGTCGATTACCGACGGTGAACTTTGCTGCTGGCGGTGTTGCGACTCCGGCCGATGCGGCGTTGATGATGCAACTCGGCATGGATGGTGTTTTCGTTGGTTCTGGTATTTTCAAATCCGGCGATCCGGCCAAGAGAGCGCGAGCGATTGTTCAAGCGGTGACGCACTACAACGACCCGAAAATCATCGCCGAAGTCTCGTGCGGTTTGGGCGAAGCCATGGTTGGCATCGACTGCAAAGAGATGCACTTCACCTCCTACGCTGCTCGATCGGAATAAGAAGCATACTAGTCAAAACAAAAGAAAGAACATCTCATTTAAAAAAGTGAGAAATAATATAGTCATTCATCATTATTCATGATTTATTTACACACGCGTGTATTTAAAAAGGAGAAGAAAAGAGGTTGTTTTGTTGAGTAAAATAAGTAGACACACATACAGTACATGTGTATGTGTATTCTTAAATTTGTAATGCACACCTTTATATACCACCACCACCATTAATAACGTTTTGTCTTTCGCCCTTTATTATTGATCTTCCAGTTTGTAAAAAGGTGAGAGCTGTGTTTTGAGGAAATTTTTCTTCTTTTTTATTTTTCTCCAAAAATTTTCTTTTGCTCCATTTTTCAGTTTCTCTGTTTCTGTTCTCAACAACACAACAGAGAAACAACAGAGAAACAACAACGCGCAAAAACCACTCACTCTTGTTTTCGAGAGGAAGAAAGAAAGAGGAGGATTATCATCCACCGAACAATAACGAACGAATACTCTCCTTAAGGAGAAGAAGAAGACGAAGACAAACGAGGAGAAACAGACGCAAAAAGAAAATTTCACAAATATGAAAACCAGAAGAGCCGCCGCCGGTGCGACACCATCATCATCAACGAAGAAGAAGAAGAAATCCCCGACGACGACGGCGACGAAAGCCGTCGAGAAGAAGAAGAAGGAGATAAAGAAGAGAAACGGTGATGGTGGTAAAGATGCGGGTAAAAAGGAATCCAAATTTGATGCGCCGATGAAATCGTTGAAGCGCGCGAGGAAAGACGCAATGTTACTCTCCCTGAAAACGCAAAAAGGAGAAGACAAAGAGGAGAAGAGCGAGGACGAGGACGAGTCAGATGACGAGTCAGATGACGAACCAGAACGAGGATTCACGGATAAGAACAAAAGTTGGCTGAAACCTGTTTCAAAGAAGACGAAGAAGAAAGCGGCATCTTCTTCTTCTTCTTCTTCAGAGGAGGAGGAGGAGGCGGTGTCAGACGAAGAAGAAGAAGAAGAAGAAGAAGAAGAGGGTAAAAAGAGCAAAAGAGGAGGAGGGAAGAAGAAACAACAGCTATTTGATGAAGAGGAAGGGGATGATTCCGAATCGGATGTGGATTTAGACGATGATGAATTCATCGGCGGAGAAGACTCGGAAGACTCGGAATCAGAATCATCGGAGTCGGAATCTGAAGACGAAGAGGACGAACTGCTTCCGATTGAGCGCAAGTCGCGTAAAATGGACGCAGAAAAAGCAAAGAAAACGTCCGAGTCGAGATTAGAGCAATTACAAGTGAATGTGAGGGACGAAGAAACGTATCAACTCCCTTCTTCGTCTTCGTCGGAATCATCTGATGAGGGCGACGACGACGACGACGAACGTCGAAAAAAATCGACTTCGTCGACGAAAGGCATTCCAGATTTAACGTCCATCCAACAGCGCATTCAAGAAGTCGTTCGCGTGTTGGCCGACTTCAAAAACAGACGCGCGCCAGATCGCTCTAGAAATGATTATTTGGAGCGGCTGACGTCTGACTTAGCCACGTATTACGGATATAATCATTTCTTGATTCGTTATTTCATCGATACTTTTTCGGTGCCAGAAACTATGGAGCTCTTAGAAGCGAACGAAACCCAAAGACCGGTGACGCTGAGAACAAACACTCTAAAAATTAGGCGACGCGATTTGGCCGCGCAGCTGATCAATCGTGGCGTCAACCTCGATCCAATCGGAAAGTGGTCGAAAGTAGGTTTATTGGTGTACGATTCGCGCGTTCCGATCGGGGCGACGCCAGAGTACATGGCTGGAATGTACATGCTCCAGTCCGCATCCTCGTTTTTACCGTGTATGGCTCTCTCACCGCAAGAAGGCGAACGCGTTTTAGATGTTGCGGCCGCGCCTGGCGGGAAAACGACGTATCTGGCGGCGTTGATGCGAAACACCGGGATTATTTTCGCCAACGAATTTCAAAAGAAACGATTGAATAGTCTCGTCGCGAATTTACAAAGAATGGGGTGCACGAATTCCGTCGTGTGTAACTACGACGGTCGACAGTTACCGAAAGTTCTCGGTTATGTCGACAGAGTGTTGTTAGACGCTCCGTGTTCTGGTACCGGCGTCATCGCGAAAGATTCGAGCGTGAAGGTTTCAAAATCCACCGAGGACATTGCCAAGTGCGCGCATTTACAAAAGGAACTCCTCGTTGCCGCGGTGGATTGCTGCGATGCAAACTCAAAATCGGGCGGCTACGTCGTCTATTCCACCTGCTCTGTCACCGTGGAAGAAAACGAGCAAGTCGTGGATTACATATTAAAGAAGAGAGACGTGAAAATCGTGTCCACTGGATTAGAGTTTGGTCGGAAAGGTTTTACGAGTTACCGAGGGAAGACGTTTCATCCCTCCGTGAGCGAATGCCGTCGATTTTATCCTCACGTTCACAATATGGACGGTTTCTTCGTCTGTAAGTTGCAAAAGATGAGCAATCGCACGACCTCAATAATCACGACGACGACGTCAATGGCTTCTAATAATAGTTCAAAAAACACCCGCGTTGAAAAAAAAATAGCTTCTTCTTCAGATGAAGAAGAAGGTGATATAGAGGAGGAGGAGGAGGAGGAGGAGAACAATAATGACGTGAAAAAGAAAAAGAAGAAGAAAGAGAAGAGTTGGGTGAAACGCGCGAAGCGAGAATTAGGAGTCGTTTAAATATTATTATGCTTAAGTACAGTACGTTGAACGAGTTTATCTGGTATTTGTGACTTTACTTTTATTTTATTCTAATTCTATTATATTTCTTCATCCTCCGACGAAGACGCGAATTCGTCAATCTCAGTGAACTCGTCACCGCAGATTACTCTATCCGGTCGACAAAACGACCCGTGCATGGGCGGACACTCGGGAATCAAAATTTTACCGCACGGCGTTTTCCCGTCGTTTTTACCAACCGGTTCGTCAAACTTCACGCCAACCCAGTACCCACACGGAAGGGACGGAGGCATGTCGACGACGTCGTCTTTTCCTAAGTCTACTTCTACTTCTTCTGCTTTTCCTTCTTCTTCTTCTTCTTCTTCTGCTTTTCCGGTTTGGGCGGTATCCTTCACTTTACCGACGAAGCACACGACGCCTCGTTTCCCTCCCGGATTGACTTCGCACCTGGATCCCGAAACGACGTGGCGAACGCACTCGAACGAGGCGTACGTCGTTAACATCTTCTCTTTCGCTGCTGCGATAGCGTCGTCGATATCGTTTTCGTTACTTTTATTATTATTATTCCCGTTCTTTCTTTGGTTTCTCAGCTTTTGTTGTTCTTTTTGTAACGTCCACGTCGGATCTTCCTCTCTCTTCTTTCTCGCCCACTGGCGATAGGTACCTTCCCTCTTCTCGTACGCTTCGTCGCTCATGACGTACTTTTCAACTTTAGAAAGGTCTTCTAACCATCCGTTCGCGCTTAAACTCGTCGGATCCGTATCAATCACGTGTAATCGCATCCCGTCCGATGGAGAATAATACCCGAGTTTTGCCTCGTCGTTTGAAAGTTCTGTCGTTCTGTGTTGTGCCTCTTGTTGACTTTTGAAATTGCCGCTGTTTTGAAATTGTTGTTGTTGACTTCTTCTGCCGTTATCGCTATCATTAAAACGAGTATAATTGTTATTAGTGTTATTAGTAGAATCGTCAAACAACTGCAAACGCATCGCGCTCGCGTTCGTGCCGCAGTGCGTCATTAACTTTTCCTTCACCGTTCCAATCGTCCATCTCAAGTCAAAACGAATCTCCAAAAACTGCATCTCGTGTAAATTGGAATGCGTCACGAATAAACGGCAGGTGTGTTCGGACTGATTTTGCGAGTTCAAGGACTCGTCCGTGACGTATAAACGCAACTGCTCTAACGACGACATATTCGAGAGCATTATGTGTTTTGTTGTTCTTCGAATACTACTACTACTACTTAAATTTGAAAGAGTACTAATGAAAGTGTGACGACAGAAATGATGAAAATGAATTTTTGGTTTTTTATTTTCGAATTTTTTCACACAAAATTGACTCTTCCTTGATCAAGAAAAAAATTCTGTCGTCCTCCTCCACAAAACAAGAAGAAGAAGAAGGAATACAACTACATCATACCAATAATAATAATAATAATAACGAGAAGATGACGACGACATAAACGACGAATTAAAAAACGATTTAATGATGAAAACACCAACAATAATAAAGAAGAAGAGAAAAGCGACGACAAAATGTTGTCAATTGTTCGTCGTCTTCGTGTTGCTCGTCTGTTTTTTAGGACAGTTGAGGGCGATTTTTTCTTCTTCTTCTTCTTCTTCTTCTTCTTCTTCTTCTTCTTCTTCTTCTTCTTCTGTTGAAAATGCTAAATGGGGGAGACATCAAAAACAAAATCAACAACCTCAACACGATCATCGGTATCATCGAGAGAAGGAAGACGCGATGGATTTTACAGAAAAAGAAGAAGAGGAAGAACGTCGTCCCCATATTCACGTGTTGGCAACTTCGAACGGTTCTCCGTATCTCAACTGGCAAACGCGCATCATGTATCGAACTTTTTTAGATGTCCTCCAACAACAACAACAACAACAACAACAACAACCAAACGCAGAAAAACACATGAAATATTTTACGCGGCTTTTGCACAGACGAACGGATGACGAATTGATGAAAGAAGTACCCACGGTTCGCGTGGATTCTTTGCACCCATCTTGCGATAAATGGTGCGCATTTCCAGTGCACGATAGACCAGACGCCATCAAGAAGTGGCTTCAAAGCGAAGACGCCAAACGCGGCGGCGAGAAGAATAAGTTCGTGTTGATGATTGAGACGGATTACGTGTTTAAAAGACCAATGCAAATACCATCGCCGCTGACGGAGTATCATCGTAGTTTTCTTCAACAGAATACGAGAAAAGGGGAAGTTGGAGGTGAAGAACAAAAAGCATCGGCGATTGCCTTTCATTTCAATTATATCAATCCACATTATCCAACCTTGCCGCCGGTGATGGAGCGATTGATGCAAAAATTGAACGATCCGAAAAAAATAGTCGACACGAAGAAAATATTAGCGAGTGGACCAGCGCCGACGCTGATTTACCTGGATAGTTTAAATAGACTCATAGACGATTACATCGTGATCACTGAAGAAATAGAAAAAGACGAAGACGCGAAGAAAAAGCTGGGTTGGGTGCGTGAAATGTACGCGTATTCCATCGCCGCGGCGACGAGCAACGTGAAGCACATAGTCGAAGAACCGAGGAAAACTATGTTGATTTCGCAACCTCCGGCAGATGATGATCTGTACGACGCATCCATGTACCATTATACGTGGGGAGCGAGATATGTGCGGGGGAAGGACAAATCATCAATCGCATGGGACTGGGATAAACGACCTTACATCGACGTCAAACACGTTCGAGAACCGGGGAAATACATGCCGCCCATGCCGCCTGAATCTATCGAAGAAGGCGGGGATTTGAAACTTTTAGACGGAACGTTAGTCACTTCAAAATTGAACGACGTCATGCGAGACTTGATTGGTACCATGAGAAATGCGATTCAGCGATTAGATACTCTAGATTATAACTGCGGGTGGCTCGATACGGAACCAAAATGCGATTTTCGATGTCAAACCGGCGAGTTGTGTTAATTTATTTGCGCCGCGCGCAACAAGTTTTGTTCATCATCCACTCTTTTTGCCATGGTGCACTACAAAACTAATACTATTTTTTTACTTATTATCACTGTATTTGTTCCAAACGCGCTTTTGATCTCTTGGCGTGCCTTCCGTCCGGATGTCGCTCTTTCTTTTTCTTTTTCGTCATTCCGCTGCCGCCGCCGATCGTCTTTACCTTCTTATCGGTCGGTGCTTTTCTTGAAAGCACTCGCTTCGTTTTATCAAACTTCTTCTTCTTTTTATTATTATTACTCGCTTCGCGTGCTTTTATTTCTTCTTCTTCTTCGCGCTTCTTTTTTAGCAGTTTTCTCTCTCGAATAGACAAAGCCGGTCTCCCTTCCTTGTCCTCTTTCTGTTGCTTCATTTTTGCTTTCAGAAAACCGGGAACGACGGTATCGTCCTTGTCGTCGTCAAAGTCGTCGTCAAAGTCGCCGAGGAGAACGTCCTCTCGCTTCCGTCTCTTTCGTTCTCCCTTTGTTCTCTCGTTTTCTTCTTCTTCTTCTTCTTCTTCTTTTCTATCCTTTTCCTCCCCTCTTTTCCTCGTTTTCTTCTTCCCTGACTCTTCTTTTGCGCTCGCGTATTCGCCTCGTAATCCTCTATCTCTTCCTGTTTTTGCTTCTACTTCTCGCGCTGCTTCGATCAGCTTTCCTTTCGCGGTTTCGTCGTGCGTGTACGTGCACTCGCTTCCGAATCGACACATCCCGGTATTTACCCAATCTAAACACGTCCCTTTATACCTGTAATACTCCAAATCTACGTGATACTTTCTCTTCCTCTCTTTTCTCTCCTTTTCTTTCGTCTCTTTCTCTTTTTTCTCCATTCTCGCTTTGTTCACTCTCTCTTTCGCCTCTCGTTTGGCTTTTTGTTTCTCTTTAATCGCCAACGCCGCGTTCTCGCCGAGCTTTTCAAACTTGTTCCGGTGGTAGTTCTTCACGCGCAACCACGACACCGACGGTTCCATCAAGTTCACGTGGTTTCTGTATTTATTCTCTTCTTCTTTAATTTCTTCTTCTTCTTTTCTGTGATGCTTTTCGTTCTCGTTCTTCTCCTCCTCGTTTGTTGTTGTTGTATTCTCTTTCTCTTCGCTTTTCTCGACGAACAAAACTTTATCAACGACGAACAAAAAATGCGACTTGCTGTCCAAAAAACACAACATCTTCTCCCGCTCTTCTTTCTTGTCTTTGTCTTCTTTGTCTTCTTCTCTGAAACAAACGCGTATGCTTTGCGCGACTTTGTTGTATTCGTTCGCTTTGACAAAGTTTCGCCTAAACTGTGCGTTTTCGATGAGTTTACGACGAATTAAAGCGATGAATTTTTCCTTCAGTTTCTTCTCTTTCCCGGTTTTAGTATTACTCTTTTTTCTCTTTGTCTTCTTCTTCCTCTCGTTGTTGTTGCTCTTATAATCATCATCATCATCGTCATCCTTTTTATCGTCAGATAAAGCGGATGATACTGTTTTTTGTGCCGATGATGATGGTTTTTCTCGAGGGGGAATAACCGGCGGCGGAGAGGGAGACATGTTGATGTTTTGTTCAGTTGTGAAGCAGAAAAAGAGCAATTTTAGATAAGTGAGTGAAAAATGATGAATTTTTTTTTTTAAAGCAGAGTATTATATAGTAGTAGTAGTCCATATTAAAGGTGT
>Ga0114997_10002507_pt1 | contig 14778 bp, 12 predicted proteins | sample ArcticOcean_MG_C_2_FD_87045 | JGI IMG/M metagenome (GOLD analysis project Ga0114997, IMG submission 87045) | Marine microbial communities from western Arctic Ocean - ArcticOcean_MG_CB4_136 | ecosystem: Environmental > Aquatic > Marine > Oceanic | place: Arctic Ocean: Canada Basin | collected... | reverse complement strand
GGCTTAATAAAAATTTACGCAATGTAAATCTCCTCGTTATGTTTTAAGTTAAGTAACCTTTTAGAATAAAAAGGGTTTTGATTTTATTCCTTATATATAAATATCATATATATAGAGAAAATTTTGTTAGTTTGTGTCGAATCTCACAACAAAAGCTAATGCCATTTCTTTGTCATTTTTAATTGGTTTAGCTAATTTTCCAAAAGCGAGTAACTCGTTTTCATCATTATATAAACCTATAGTTGTAACATATGTTGCAAAGTCTGAATGTGTAGCCTGACCTATTAATTTAGTACCAATTTCATATCCAGTTGTACTCCATGAACTTGTAGCATAACCAATAAGTCCATAATTAAATGTATCGTATATGGTATTACTGTCTGGAGACTCTTTATAACCAGCAATAGCTACACTACTACTATAACCTTGTTTAATACTATTATTTGTAGTATGGTCAAATTCATTCTCATCTACCTTACATACATATTCTCTTTCGTATATAGTTTGAGAAGAATCAAATTTTATTACAAATCCATCTGAACCACTATTTGTACCTACGTCTTTATAAGAACCTGTATTTGTTATTACAGCTAGACCGTCATCATAAAAAAAGTTTCCAACTACACTACCACTTCCTTGAGCTGTAACTGCCTTGTTAGCATAACTTGAAGAAAAAGCTACATCATATAAATTTCCTTTACCGTCGTCTTGTAAAATAATAGTTGAATCTGAACTGTCATCAGATATTCTTACTGAAGTAGGTCGTACTCGTTCACCATATAACTTTTGTGGAACTGAAATTACTGTAGCTGTGTCGTGTAATTGTCGAGTATACGGTCTTCGTAACTTATATGTTCTTCGTCTTGTGGAATTATCTAAAGTAGATAACGGTTCAGTATAAGTATAAGATAAAACAGCGTCTGATGCTGTAGGTACTCCTCGAATATAATCGATGTTACCTCTCATTTGTGTTATATCTCTATAATATAAATTAAATATAGTTTGATACGATGGTACACTATAAAATATACTTGACGATATTGTTTTAGTCGCCGCTGTATCAATATCAAAATTATAAAGTTTTGAATCTGTCGGTTTTTCTAAACCTACAGCATAAATACCAACAATACTATCAGACTCATTTAGAGTGAATGTTTTATGTGTTTCAAATGAGGATATTAAAACATCTTCTGGTTCAAGATTTTTCTTGAATGACATTTTTTACCCCTTTTAGAAATCAAGTTTAACTTTTATAAGAGCTTCTCTTGATTTTGATTTTATAATTGGTTTGCTTAATTTCGCTACAGCCAATAATTCATTTTCAGAATTAAATAAACCAACAGTTGTTATAAAAGTCTTAGGGTCTTTTTGTAACCCAGGTACTATTCTTTTAACACCTGCGACTGATTCTGTATAAAACGTTTCATTTGTTGTATTATTAAACTCTTTTGAAGTAGCTCTAACAAAATAATGACGAGATGTTATTTCTTCTTGTCGTTTTGCCGAAAAGTAAGCTCCTTCTTTTATTGAGTTAGAAAATAATCTAGCATTTCTATCATCACTATTAGAACCACTTTTTGTAATTAGATTTAACGGAGTGTTTTGTAATCTAATTGGGTTGAATATTAAAGTACCTAAACTTGGATAAAATAATCCGTATGAACCAATTGTTGAACCTTCACCTGTTGCAGTTGTATTAACAGTAGTTCCGTTTATAAGAGTACCACTAACAATATTATACTCGGGTGAAAAATTTCTTTGGTCTGTATTACCACCGACATTTGTAGATGAATCATCAATTAACTTAACTGTATGAGCTCCATCGTTTATATGTATTTCCCAACCACCAGGTTCTAATGATTCTCTAATTCTTGCTCGATTGAATGTCAATGCGTAAACTTGTTTTACATCTGTTAAACCACTAAATTTAAATCGTTGTGTTTGTGGTGGGTTTATCATATTATTAAACTGTCCAAACACAGCTGCAGTGGTTCTATCACCAGCTGTACCTGGTAAACCTAAAGAAGCACTACCTTCAGCGTGACCATATGCAACTCCAAATTGAACAGACGCTGATGTGTTAGTTCCAGGGTCATACCTGTATACATCAACATTATAGTCACCAGTGTTTGTATATTGTGTAGATGATGTATGAAACGTAGTTATACTTGACGCTCCATCTTGAAATACACCAGAAGTAACAATTGCTACGTCTGATATTTTATCATCTTCTGTTAATACTTTAAACATATTCTATTCCTTTAATTTAAATTTAATTTTCACCGATATTATTAATAATTACTAAGTGTTTGTATATCCAGTATTACCACCACTATTTTCACCAGTTCCACCACTATTTCCACCATTTCCACCATTTCCACCATCACCAGTATTATCTTGTGTTGAATCAGGTGGTGTTGTACTACCTTCATCTTTAGTTACAGATATAGTAATTACATTTACTATTCCTGTTGTTTCACCTTGAACAGTAAGAGTTGTTGTTGCCTGTGGGTTAATAGATTGTGCTATTAAAGTAACAGTTTTTGCAGTAATTGTTCTAGCTGAAGACACAGATTTAAATTTTACTATATTTGTATTTTCAATTGTAAATACATAATTTTCTGCTGTTCCACCTACGGTAGTTGGAGCAATTGCTAGTTCTGTAAATTTGTCAACGCTAGTATAATTAAGTTGTGCTAATTGTACTTTGACACCAGCTAAAGATGTATTTGTAAGAAAACTTTGAAAGTTTGCTCGATTAGGTGCCGCTTCTAATAGAGACATATTCTCTATTGCTACACCATACGAATCTGTACCGTCCGGATGTGTTACATCATATAGCGTATAATCTACTTCTTCATCGCTAAGTGCAAACTTAGTGATATTAAAATTACCAGCCCCTGAAAGTATTTGGCGTCCTCTTTTTGTAAGGATGGCATCTACTGTAATGCTTGAGTTGTCTAAAAAGCCCATTGTGTATCTCCAAGATTAAAAATTTGATATAACTTTACTGTAAATAAATATATATCTTCTAAGTTTTTCAACAATTTAATTACTCCGTGTCTATGATGTTTAAGTTTGTATCAGTAGAATCTGTTGGTACTGCGACTGTTGGTGACGTTACTCTAATAACAATAGGGTAATCACCGTCTGTTGTTGTTGATATTGTGTTTTTTACACCTTCGTAAAAACTGTTATTTAACGCTGTTATGTCTTGATAACCTGGGTCTAAATCAGTTTCTACTAAGGATTTTGAACTATAAAAGTTTACATATCTATCAAGTGATGTTAATTGACTTTGTGCATACTGTGCTGAACTTGTATAGTAAAATTTGTATTGTTGGTTAAGTTCTGATTTCCTATTATCTAATACAATTGAACCTGTTGGCTCACTAAATACTTTATCAGGTCCACCATATTTAACAGAACCACTTATGTATAAATTTCTATCACTAAAGTTATCATTAGGTAAAAACTTATATAGTGAAGGTGTTCTAAACGTTTCAGTACTATCAATATTACCTACATAATTTGGATATTCACCTACTATTGTAAGTATAGAACCACTTTGTTCTTGTTCACCATACGCTGTAGTGTCTACAAATCGAGATACGTTAATAACATCTTCATACACTGGTCGAGTAAAAGTTGGATTGTTTCTTTGAACTGGTGATTTAGGTCTTTCAAATATACTACCTTCAATTAGAGTTCCCATGTGTGTTTTAGCTCGAGCCGGTACAAGTTTTTTTAATTGTTTAAATACAGATTGGTCATAGTACTTTATAATGTGCATGTAATCCCAAAACGTTGCCGTACCGGAGTCATATTTTTTAAAATATTCGTTTGATATTTGTTGTAGTCCAGAATAACCTTCTGAAAAATTGTCTCGTGGGTCACCTAAATATTGATTAAAATCAAGGTTTGCAAATGATGAAATTATATCTTCATTTATTACGTCAACCGGTGAGAAGTAAATACCAAGTTTAGGTGAATCAAGTGGAGAAAAATCATTTGCACTTACATCATATCTTTCATTAGTACTTAATGAAGCTCCACTTCCACTTAATGCATTGTTTTCAATTCTAATTTTTGTAGCCATCCTACGATTAGGACCTGAGTTTGGTACAATTGTTTTAGTTTTATCTATAACAGATTCAAATGTATTAGCTCCGCCAAATCCTTGAGCACTACCTGTTTGGGTATAAGTTTGATTAGCACTTGTATCTCGTATGGATGTATTAGTAGCTAACGTTGTATTATCATCAAAACTAAATCGTCTAACTAAATTGTAGTACGATGAAGAAGGACTATTTCCAACATATGATTTTGGGTTTGACACGTGAAGGTTAAATGATTGTTCTTCTAACGGTTCAGTCCATAATCTAAATTCCATCATTGAACCACCAAATCTATCAGCATTAAATACTCCTGAACCTGTACCAGTGTTATGACCACCAATAAATAAATTCCCACTACCTGTCCACGACGCATTGTATGACTGAGAAACTGAACCAGTTATATTAAGAGTTGTTTTTGAAGAATGAATTATTCTATCTAATCCAGCTTCATATTTTTTAACATATAAATCATAATTAAAATTATCATTGATTGAATCAGAGTTAGTTGAAACTTTTCGTAACGATATATCATCCCAAAAAATTGTTGATTGTGGTTTAGTGTTTTCAAATCGTACACCTAAATTAGCAGTACTTGGAAATTTCATTGTTTTTTGAACTACAATTTGTTTCCACTCAGTTTCATTTAAACCAACTTGTTCTGATGATTTTATTCCACCCTCAGTTAAACTATATTCAAATTCTTGGTCCCAGTTTATAATTTCTTCATTTGAATCTAACTCAAATAAACTTAATCTACCTACAGAATCAACCATACTTGAAGAAACTTTCGCATAAGCTGAAAACATATATGTCTCACCTTGACTTACACTTGCTGCGGATATGTTATCAGTTATATCGTCTGATGGTTTTTTATAAAATTTAGAAAATGAAGAACCGTCATATGATGTGTTTATATGAACTAAACTTTTTGTACCAGACCTAGCTACATCTGAACTACTAACAATTTGCATATCACCATTTTCAGCGTTTGAAATACCTTTAATAAATGGTGGATTAAATAAACTTGCAGTTTCAAATGATGTAAACGAAAATAATTCAGGTTCAACTTTAGTTTTTCTCAACATAACAGACTGATACTCACCATCAAATACTGGTAATAACGATGAACTAATTTCTTGTAATCCAAAAGAACCTGTTAACATAAATGCTACAGTACCGTAATTATCTGTTGAACCATTATCTTTTAATTTTATAGCCCAATCTGTATCTTTTGTACAAGTAATTGGTCTGAACCTGAAACTGCTCTAAATCTAAATTCAACTGTATCTGGTTTTCTTTCACTATTGTCATCATCATCCCAAGATGTTTCAATGTACTGTGTACCTGTAAATCTTAATGCTCGTGTAAACTTTCTAGCTATTTCAAATTGTGCTTTATGGTTAGCTTTTTGTAATCCACCATACTCACGAACTCTTAAAATAGACGATGGTATACCATAACAATTTAATACACCTTTTAACGCACCTATAGTACCTTTTGCTTTTAACAAGTATGGCATACTTGCAATTAATCTTTTTGTTATTTCTTTTGAAACATCAGCCTCAGGTGGTGATGATAGTGAACCAGATGTATAAAGTGAATAGGTTGTACCGCTAAGTTTTTGTCCAAATCCAAGTCTACTTAAATCTAATAAATCTTTACCATCTTGTTGAGTCCAACCTAAAGACTTGGCGAGATTAAAAATTAAATCTTTTGAAAACCCTTCAGATAAATCATTTTGTCTATCTGTGACATCAGCCATTGCTTTTGTATATGACCATATTTCATCAAATTGTTGTCCTATCATATCCATAAAATCAAAAAATTGATTATTTTGTATATCTTCTTTTACGTGTGTTGGTAATAAAGTAACTAATCTATTTTCATTATTTAAATCATATAAAGACGCACTGTATAATTGTCCTGTTTTACTACTAATACTACCATACCAGTCCGTAAACTCTGCGTGTGATGAAGTTATAGGTGCGTACGGAAATTCGTAAGACCCACTACCAGCTTTAGGCCAAGAAGCATTTGAAAATTCTCCAATAGAACTTGTTACATAAGATGATTTTGTACTGTAAAGATAATTTTCGTAACCATCAAGATTAGTTTTTACATTTCGTATTTTATTATCAACAATAGTTAAATCTCGTTGAGAATTTGAAATGTTTACTAATGAGGCGCTTTCTGCTGTATACGCTTCAAGTAATTCAACTTTATACTTAAAGTTTTTTAATCGTTTTTCAGCTGATGAGAAGTTTATAAAATTTTCATAGTTAGAAAAGTCTATATTTAAGTTTGTTGATTTTTTAGTTAAATATTTATCTTCAATTTCTTTTTGTAGCCTCGCATCAGTTGTGAGTAAATCTTCATAACTTTTAAATTCAGTTGAGCGTTTACTTACAGGTGAATCTACTTGAGTTGAATCAGGAACTCTTAATACTAATACATCTTCTTCTTCTTGGTCGTATGGTTTTAACTCAACTATTTCTGTTATCTGTGGGAGAATTTCTCTAACTATATATACGTTATCTTTTTCTTCAATATCATCTGGTAAAGGTTTATATAGTTTAAATATTGCTGAATAAGGTGAATCTATAAACGTTTCCTTATCAGTTTTTACATTTGTTGTAAGTAATACTTTATCATCACCGAAATGTAAAAATGTGTTTAAATCTCTTTTATCATTTATATTATATGTTATATTGACGTTTTTAAACTGATTAGTAGCTGATAAATTATCTACTTCAATTTGAGAAGAAAGTTTTGTTTTTAATTCGTTCCAAGAAGTACTTAAACTTATATCTGTACCTTTTATATCAGTAATTGTTGAAACAAAAGGTGTGTAGACAGGTATTCTTTCATCAGTCGGTGAATCTATTTTGAATTCATATGTTTCTGTAGCTTTTATGAACATACCAGGGTCAGTAGTATCCCCACCTGTTTTTCTTTCATCCGCAAGGTCAACTGATATTATATAATTACCGTTGTTTGCAGCAACTGCTTCTAACTGAGTTTCTAATAGAAATGTTACAAGTTCACCTTGGCCACTATTAACACCAAGTTCAGTACCGTCTGGTGTAGTTACACGCCAAGTATATCGGTCAGCATATGTAGTAGTTATGAATGAAATTTGGGTATCGAGTTTACCTGTGTTGTTATCGCTTAATCCACTATTTACTTGTATCATTTTATTTCTTTACGCTACTCTAATACACGCTGGTATATGTATTGTACTTGGTTGTCCGTCTTTAGGTGCAATTGTTAATTTTACACCTACGTTAATATGTTTACTATGTAGACTTATTGTTACTTTACTTCCTTCTGTAGAATTTTCTTCAACTCTTAATGGTGATGAAGAACCGTCAGCTGTAGGGTTTTCAAATCTAACGTCACCGTTAGTATAAGAGTCACTATAAGCTTTTATTTCAGACCAGCCTGATGGGTTAGAATCCCAATCCCAACCAGTTAGTTCCCATGTGTATTTAGTAGCTACATTAGGTTTACTTGAATTACTCTTTAGAGTAATGGTGTTTGGATTATCTCCACCTTCCCATTTATAAATAGGATAACTAACTTTACTATACTTAAGCTTTTGAATACCTAATAAATCTTTTGCAGCAAGTTTATTTAGTCCGTCTTGTAAATTTCCCAATGAAGTAGGTAAACTTATTGGATACTCAATTATACTTAAATCAGCTGGAAGTCCAGTATCAGGTATATCTTTAAATATTTCAAAAGCTTTAGTTAAAAATCTATCACCTTTGTTATAACTAGCTTGACTATCGTCTGATATAAAAAATTGAGCTTGTATTACTGAAGATTCTAATTCTTCAGTTGCACCTTCAACTTGAGTTGCATCAGTAGCTGATGGTGGTGGTAAAAATTCTTTTATAAATGCATTATTAATTGAAATGAAACCACCAATCATTTGTTTTGATAATTGTTTAGAGGTTCCGTTCAATTTCATAGTTTTACTATCGACTTTTAAAGAGTCACCTTGTGCATCTTTAGTAAGAGTAATATAACTACCAGGTTCAATAATTATTTTTTTTGTTGTTACTTGTGCATCTAAAAAATTAGTTTTGTAATGCTTATCTTCAATAGATTGTGGAGCCAATCTAACTTCTGTTCTTGACGGTGAAATTTCGTGTACAAAATATTTATATTCTTTTAAAAACAACTCTCTGGAATTCTCATTATGTGTTGAACCTGTCATAATTTTACCGTTACCCATTATGTGATACCCACCATTATGTATTCTTCTATCTGAATCAACTAATACTGTTTCAGATGAACCTGCAACTTTTCTTAAAAAATTAAATTTTACAACATACTTACCTCTATCATATCCCATTTTTCGTAAAATAGTTCCGGTGTTTAATTTAATTCCGGTTTCGCTATCATATGAGTAATCACCCACATCTGCAATTCCTGTTTCTAATAAGTTGTTATTAGTATCGTAGATAAAAGTTTCAACACAATCGTTTGAGTTGGTAGTAAATTCTCCGCCATAATATGAGTTTTCAACGGTTTTTAAATCTACTGTTTGTCCAGTTTGTATAAGTTCTAAGTCTGTCTCGTTTAATCTACTCATTATGCTATTGGTTCCCCGTCAGGTATAGTCGCTATTTGATTATCAGTCAATGTTACTATTGTACTTAATACGTATTCTCTACCGTAGTATGTTGCAAGTTCAGAAAATTTTCTTTTTTGATTGTTTTCTACTAACCACCTATCATAGTTTACAGGGTCTTCATTTGTAATCACATCACCATTGTTAGTTCCAGGTGGTAAGTCAACTGCAAAGCTGTCTGTTGCTAATTCAGATATACTTCTATCAATTATTTTTTCTAAGATACCGGTTTTAATGTATCTTGGATATGATTGTGTACTTAATGTTTTAGATAATTCTTGTTGTTCTTTTGTTAAGTAGTCGTGATATAAAGAAGTATTACTTACTTCTACAGTTTCTATACCATTTGAAGATATAATATCCTCAAAAGAATATAAAATATTATTTTGTCTAAAACCAATTGTAGCAAATTCCTGTAAATCTTCTAAATAGCTTGTTCGAAGTTTAGATACAAACTCTGTATAAAAATCTACATTTTTTAATTCTTCTTTTGTATATGGCATTATAGACTTACCTTAAACGTAAATCCCTCGTCATAATATTGGTCTAATTCATCAGCTGTACCTTCATCAGTTACTACTCTATATTGGAGAGTGTAATATCTTTCTGGTTGATACCCATTTAAATCTAAGTTAAAATAATTACCAGTTGAATCACAACTTAGTTTAGAACCTGTACCGAATGGTACTATAACGTCATCTGTTTCAGCATCTGTAATTGAGTAAAAAGATGAACCACTTGGTAAATATTTTATTGTTAAACCAGCTGGTGTAGTTGAGTATGTTTTTGATGGGAACCTCTCTCTACCAACAACTCTAAATTTTGCTCTTGAACTTTCTTTATATTCTGGTCGTAATCCTTTCATATAAAGAACACTATCTTCTAAGTTTGTAGAAGTTAGTGCATCTAACGAACCCGTAGACCAGTTTGAATCATCCCATACAGCCTCTAATGAAGGTGGGAATATAGTGTGTGTATCTGATGAGAAGAATGAAAAATTACCTAAACGGTCTGTATTACCTTCTGAAGATGATGGGTTGTTATTTCCAACACTACCACTTCGTTTGACTAAAAATCCATCATTTACAATTGAACCATTTAACCATGCATTTACAGTACCGGTAACATCAATTTTTAAATCTCTTGTTTTATGATTAAGTGACGCTGAAGCTGCTGGTGCTATACTTGAACTATACCATATTCCACCGGCTCCATCTTCTGCTCCACTACCACTCGCCCATAACGTACCGTTAGTTTCATTATATCTATATTTCCAACTACAACCGTCAGCTGTTTGTGGGTTATCATAAGAACGACCTGTTCCCATATCCCAAGAACCACTAACTGGATATGCATATAAACTTTGTGATGCGGCTAATGCTTTAGGGTTAGCGTCATATAAATTTAAATAATATTTGGCTGCTCTACTACCTGAGTGTGGAATCAATCCAGAGGCTGAGGCTTCTTGAAAATATGTTGTATCAAATTTTATTAAAATTCGAGAAACGTCTACACTTGCTCCAGTACCACTAACGTTTTTTCTAATCTCTAATACTTCATCTAAGCCAGCATTTACACTTGAACTCGCTTCAAAAATTGTTGTGTCTTTTTCAGAAAATAAAAAATAATGCATTGAGTTACTCCACTATACCCATATTATCACCGACAACTTTTCCTTTGATGTCTGCGTTTGGATATTTAATTTCAAAAATACTTGGGTCTAACGCTGGATATAAAACACCGTCAATTAGACTATTTTTTATATCGTAGAAATTACCAGAATAACCTTGTCCAGCTTTGTATTTATTTTCAATTTGTATTACTGTGTCAGAATTTACAGGTGGAACAACTGAAGCTACACCATCAACTAATGACAGTTCATACGCTATATCTGAAAGAACGATGGGTTGGCCAATTTGCCATCTATCAATATCAAAGAAATCTTTTATAGCTGCTACACATCTAAGTAAAACATCATTCTTTGCAAACTCAGACTTTGTTAATATGGCAAAGTTAACAGCAATATTAATAACATATGCGTCTTTAATATTAACGGCATCTGTTACAAGTCTATACTGTGATAAATAAGTTTTTAAATTTTCTTTTACAGTTTGATTTAACGATGAAAGTTTTTTATTTGAATCGTAACCTAAAGTATACATATTCATTGCAAGTGGATTAGGTGTTCTTACTTGTAATGATTTTATTGTTCTTTTATTATCAACATCGGCTTGTGTTACTATTCGGTCTAACTCATCAGTACCTGTAGATTTATTTAATTGGTCATCTTGTACTAAGTGAACTTTTGCAATATTACCATATTTAGCTGGTAATGAATATGCTCTAATAATGTAATCTTCTTTTGTCACAGCTCGTTGTTGTGCTTGAAAATATGCTAATGCGTGTTCTCTAACTTCTCTAATTGATTCACCAGCTGAACCACCTGTAGCCGGTTTTGGATTGATAAATGATACTGAGTCTTTAGATTCTTGAACTGTTGCTGTAGATAGTAAAGCGTCTTGTATTTCATATGAAATATTTGATATTGAAGTTATATCATTAGAATTTACATTAGAATCAATACCACCCCCGTATGCGTATTTTATAGTAAGTGTTGTATTAGATGGTGCTAATCCAAATGATTTAGTTTTTAAAAAGTTACTTGGGTCAAATGCTGTAGTTAAAAATGTTGGACTACCTGGTAGTGTTGAACCTACCATTGATGGGTTTGGAATAATTTCTTCATCAGCGTTATCAGATATACCTGCACCGAATCTTAAAACTGATGAATCATTTTGGTCAATATATCGTGTAAATCTACGAGAAGTTTTCTTTAGTTTTAAAATATAAGGAGAAGTTTCTCTATTAATAACTGATGTTGGGTCGTTAGTTGCGTTGTTTTCAATATCTTCAAAAATTGTATCTCTAGCCAAAGAGTCTACTTCAGACCAAGTATTACCGTCACTATCTGTACATGATACAATCTCTATAACTTTTGGATTTGATAATTTTATTTGAGCGTATTTTTCAGCTGAGCCAAATGAAAATGTTTCTGTTACAATATTTCCACTCTCAGCTGTTATTTTCTTTCTTAACAAAAATTTTGTTGGTATGTTATCGTCACTTTCAAATATTGTAACATCACGTTGGTCATACGAACTTGAGAACTTAAAGTTCACATCATCTAATGTCCTAAATGTTGTACCTGTACTTGTCGAAATGACCTGTGTACCAGCTTTTACAGTAACAGCGTATCTTTCATCAGGCTTTTCATTCAGTGCCGGGATGGTCTGAAATACGTCTAATACGACTGAAGCTGGTGATGATGTTTTTGGTTTATACCCAAATGATTGTGCTATATTATAAACGTTTCTTTTCTCTTCAGCATAAGCTAATAATGATTCTCTAAACTGTGAATCTATATAATATGAAAGTACATCACCTACATAAGCTGCCATTTCAATAAACATCATTCCAGGTGATGCTTCATTGAAATCGTTATATGTATTTGGAAAATAAACTTTAGCAAACTCTATAAGGTTATCTCTAAAATCACTAAAATCTTTGTTAAGATAATTTACTTGTTTTACTAAATTCTTTTTTGTACTTGTTCGAGCCATTTAATTACTCCTAAACTCGTTCTGCTGTATAACCAGCATCTAATGTTATTGCTTGTCTTGTTTCTGGATTTAATGTAGTAGAAAATGTTACTTCTACAAAAATTTGATTACTGTCACCTTCGTTTGTTAATGTGTTTACTTCTTGAATATTAATATAAGGTAGCCAAGTTGAAGTTGCTTGTCTCACTTCTTCTTCAAGTCGAACTGGTAACTCATCATTTATCTGTTCAAAACAAAATTCTCTTAACCTACTACCAAACTCAGGTTGTCCTACTCTTTCACCTACGTGAGTTAATAATAAATTTTTTAAATTATGTCTTGCTTGTTGTAATGAATTTTTAGTCATAGCAAAATCGTGAAACTTATCTTTTGCTAATGGAAAAGATAAACCAATTGTAATATTTGGATTCAAATCATTTTCTATTGCACTTGCCATTATTTACCTTTTTTATCTAACGCTTTCATTAAACTACTGTAATCTCGTGTTAATGCATTTGTTACGTGTTCTGGAACTTGTTCTGATGAAACTCCTGCTCTTTTAAAAGTGTCTACGGCTACCATATCTCGTTGAACTTCCTCAGGTTTTCCGTAACCCATTAATTCTGCCATCTTACTTGTATCAAACGCCCCACCACTCATAGTAGGATATTCATCTTTTTGTGATTTTGATAGTGCCCTTGTTTCATTTAAAATATTATTAATTGTTGAGTTGCTAGAATACTTTACTTCTTTTTTAAATGAAGAAACTGGATTAACAACTTCTGGTATGATTTCTTTTAAAGTAGGTGAAGATTCTTCTTTTATAAATATCTTCTGTACTTCTTTTTGTACTTCTCTACGAACTACTTCTCGTATTATTTTTACAAGACCTTTTTTAGTCATAATAACTCCTTATGATTTTTTTAATTTATCTAATGATGCTTTTGTTTTTAGTGTTTTAGATACATCCACTTTAGGTAAATCACCTTTAGGTATTTTAGGTACTTCTGGTAATTCTGGTAATTTTGGTAATTTAAAATTTGGGTCTGCAGTCATTACTTGAAAATTTAAAAATGATAAATTAAGTATTGAATCAGCCACGGTATTAATATTTTTAAGTAATTTAGCAGAATCAGTAGCTACTTTAGGTAAAAGTCCAGAACCTACTGAAACTAATATAGACTGTATACCAGTAAGTATACCTAGTATACTGTTTTGAAATTCTAACATTTTTTGACCATTAACTGTTGGTAACATTGGTGCTCTTGGGTCACCCATTTTTATTGTATTTTGACTTTTACCATTTATCACAATTTCATCTGCCGTTAATTCTATTTTTTTCCTTCCAGTAATAAATATAGCATCAGATTTTATTTCAATTTTTTTGTGGTCACTCCCAGCTTTATCCAAACCACCTGATAAATATATAGATGAATCATCATCATTAAAATTTTCTACTCGATTTACTTTATCTCTATGACCTGCTACTATTTTTATTAAAGCTTTATGTTCATTTATTTTAACTTCTTCATTGTTTACTGTTTCAGTTTTCGTTACAATATCTGAACCAAATTTTATTGAATGCCCAAACCTACCTTCAAAAAGAATATCACCTTCATTAATAAAAATTGGAATTACATCTTTTCTTTCAAATGTCTTACCGTATTTAGTATTTTTTATATAACCACCACTAGCACCAGGTCTAGCGTTTTCATTTGGTGAATTTTTTGTATTGATAATACTTGTATAATAATGTTGCCCATTATGTTCTACGACAACTATATGTTCACCTATTAATGGTACTTGAGTTATATTAGGAGTTAATGATTTAACTACTCCACCTAGTATAGGTTGACTTGGGTTTACTATAAAAACACCTCTAACACTACCTCGATTTCCAGGGTCGTTTAATATAACTTCTTTAACCTCAAAGGCTTCTGCCTCAAAAAAATCATACTGTGATGAAGCTATTAATTTTTTTACCATGGAACCTATTCTTGAAAAAGTTGGTATACCTGTTAAATACGATTTAGTTGTATCCACTCGTCTTTTTCGTCTATACGCCATTTAATTTACCTTTACTGATTCTATCTTATTGTGTATATTATCTGATTCTACTTGTAAATCTTTTATAGTATCTTCCATACCAGAAAGGAGTTGTGTTTTTTCTTCTTCTGATAAGCCATATTCATCTTCTGAACCCACTTTACCTTCTGCAGAAATAAGTCTTTGTACAACTGACGCCATCTTAACAAGCTGGTCATCGTTTTTTACATTAATCTCTAAATACTCTTTAATCATAGGTACCATCTGTACAGCGGTATCACCGTCTTTAATGAATTGTACAAGCTCACGTGTTAAAACGTCAAGTTGTTTTCTATTATGTTGTGTGTTGTCGTAAATGTCTTTAAATAATGATGAT
>Ga0114997_10002504_pt1 | contig 14790 bp, 16 predicted proteins | sample ArcticOcean_MG_C_2_FD_87045 | JGI IMG/M metagenome (GOLD analysis project Ga0114997, IMG submission 87045) | Marine microbial communities from western Arctic Ocean - ArcticOcean_MG_CB4_136 | ecosystem: Environmental > Aquatic > Marine > Oceanic | place: Arctic Ocean: Canada Basin | collected... | reverse complement strand
CAATTGATGGTGGTAGAGCAAAAATTAAAATACCAGATGGAACTCAAACTGGAAAACAATTTAGACTAAAGGGTAAGGGAATGCCTTACATGCGTGGTAGTGGAAATGGTGATCTCTATGTCCAGGTAAATACTGAAGTTCCTATTTCGCTAAATAAAGAACAAAAAGAATTGCTTGAAAAATTTAGAGAAATTGAAAATGAAAAGTCAAACCCGAGTATTAAAAAATTCTTTCAAAAAGCCAAAAGTTTTTGGAAAAATTAAAAGACTAATTACCCAAAAAAGGTTAATATTTTCATAGATGAAAAAAATTAACTTAGCAATTTCTGGCTGCCTTGGAAGAATGGGTCAACAACTTATTAAGTCTTCTAGGTCTAATAAAAACTTTCAACTTGTAACTTTAACAGAAAATAAGCCTATTAATAAAAAAATAGCCGGAATTAACCTTAATTTAAATACAGAATTAGCTTTCAAGAAAGCTGCTGTAATTGTGGATTTTACAGTTCCCAAATGTACTCTTGATATTCTTAAAATTGCGTCAAAACTTAAAATAAGAGTAGTCATAGGAACAACTGGATTTACTCAAAAAGATGAGGCTTTAATTAAAAAATTTTCAAAAAAAATTCCCATATTAAAGGCTGGCAATATGAGCTTAGGTGTTAATTTATTAATGTATCTAACTGAAATAGCTTCAAAATCACTGGATGAAGAATATTTAAGCAAAGTGTTTGAAGTTCATCATAAACATAAAAAAGATTATCCTTCTGGGACTGCCTTAATGCTTGGAAAAGGTATCGCAAATGGGAAAAATAAAAATCTTTATAATTTAATTGGTAAAAAATTTTTAAATAGAAAATCTTTTCCCTATGGAAGAAAGATTAATTTCAACTCAATTAGAAAAGGTGAAATTATTGGAGAACATGAGGTAACATTTTCTAGTGGTAAAGAAATAATAAAATTAAATCATGAAGCATTTGATAGGGCTCTATACTCAGATGGTGCTTTAACGGCAGCAAAATGGCTTATAAATCAAAAGCCTGGACTTTATTCGATGAGAGATTTATTGAATTTTTAATAATGAACGAAAAAGAAAAAGCAAAAAAAATACTTAATATCTTAAACAAAATTTATCCATCAACTCCTATTCCTCTAGATCATAGAAATAAATTTACTCTTTTAACATCAGTTCTTTTATCTGCACAATGTACTGATTTAAATGTTAATAATGTAACGAAGAATATATATCCAAAATATTATAAACCTGAACATTTTGTAAAACTGGGTAGAAAGAAAATTGAAAAATTAATTAAGAGCATTGGAATCTTTAGAATTAAAGCAAAAAGCATTTATTTAATGTCTAAAATACTTCTGGAAAAACATGGCGGCAAAGTACCTAAAAGCTTCGACGAGCTAGAAAAACTACCTGGTGTAGGCCATAAAACAGCAAGTGTAGTCATGTCTCAAGGTTTTGGTATACCAGCATTTGCAGTAGATACTCATATACATAGGCTTGCTCAAAGATGGAGATTAACAAATGGAAAAAATGTTATTCAAACAGAGAAAGATTTAAAAAGATTGTTCCCTGAAAAAACATGGAGCAGATTACATTTACAGATAATTTATTATGGAAGAGAATTTTGTAAAGCAAGAGAGTGTTATGGTTTGACTTGTAAAATTTGTACGACTTGTTATCCTAATAGAAAAAATCCAATTAAAATAAAAAAAGCTTAATATGAAAATTCTAGGAATCGGAAATGCTATTGTTGATGTCATATGTAGAGTAAATGATCAATATTTAATAGAAAATGGGTTAACTAAAAGTACCATGAAGCTAGTAGATGAAGATGAATTCAAAAAACTTTTATCCACTCTAAAAATTGAAGAAACAGTATCCGGTGGATCTGTTGCTAATTCAATTGTCGGGTTATCTCAATTAGGAAATGAAGTTGGATTTATTGGTAAAATTAATTCTGATGACTTAGGTCAAAAATACGAAGAAGGACTGATTAAAGAAAAAGTTGAATACTTGTATAAAAAAAAAAAAGAAATTTCACCAACTGGAACATGTTTAATTTTAATAACTCCTGATGCAGAAAGAACAATGATAACTTTTTTAGGTATAGCAGGAAAAATTAATGAAAAAGATATTGATGACAAAGCTATAAAAGAAAGTGAAATGATATTCTTAGAAGGATATCTATGGGATGAAGGAGAACCAAAATCTGCTTTTGACAAAGCGATGTCATTCTCTAATAAAAAAGCGATGTCTTTATCGGATCGGTTTTGCGTGGAAAGGCATAAAGAAAATTTTTTAAATTTAGTTAAAAATAAACTTGATATTATTTTTGCTAATGAACAAGAGATAAAGTCTTTAATTGAAACAAATAAGTTTGATGAAGTCATAGCATTTGGGAAACAATTAGGAAAAATTCTTGTTGTCACTAGAGGGGAAAAAGGAAGCGTGGCTATAAATGAAAATGAAGTTATAAAATGCGAAAGTAAATCTAATTTAAAAATTGTAGATTTGACAGGTGCTGGAGATTTATTTGCTGCAGGGTTTCTTCATGGTTTTATTAATAATTTTTCAATAATAAAGAGTCTTGAGAAAGGGACGGAAATGTCATCAAAAATAATTCAAAAAGTTGGTGCTAGGTTAAATTAGCATCATTTACTCAATATAATAGCCATCTTGGTGGCTTAATATAAGATTCTTATCACTAAATTTAGCATCTATTTTTTTTCGTAGTCTATAGATGTGTGTTTCGACAGTATGAGTTTCCATATCCAGTGAATAACCCCAAACATTTTTTTGTAAATCTAAAACATCATGTTTAGTTTTTGTCTCATTTAAATATATAATAATTTCAATTTCTTTTTCAGTTAATTTTAAACTACAATTATCTTTAGAGAAAAACTTGGAATTTAAGTTTAGTTCATAGCCTTTAATATTAATTTTAGATTGAAGATTAAATTTAAGTTTTATTAACTGAATATTTATTATTTCTAACAATTTATTTAAGGATAAAGGGAAATCATTAAATTGTAAGAAATTCTTCTCATTTATATTTTTATCTAATAATAATTTGTTATTAAACTTTGAAATTATTAAAGAATTTATTATATCTGGATTTGAACCGCTAATAAAATCAGCTTCATTTTCGTATTTTATAATTTTATAAGATAAATTTTCTTTAATCTCATCTAAGATTTCATATAGTGGATTGAAATTTATAATAAAAATATTTTGTATAATCATGTTTAATATTACTTATGATAATTCATGTGAAAAATAAAAACACCCTTATAATCAATGATTTTAGATTGAAATGTTGTGTGGGGAAAAATGGCTTAACTTCTAACAAAAAAGAGGGTGATTATTCAACGCCAAAAGGGTTATTTCAGTTAAGAAAATTATACTTTAGAAAAGATAGGGTTAAGAGGATAAGTTCTAAAATCAAAAAAAAAATTATTACAAATAATTTAGGTTGGTGTGATGATCCTAACAATAAAAAATACAATAGTGAGATTCAGCTTTTAAATAAGAAAAATAAAGAATGCTTCTATAGGAAGGATCATAAGTATGACTATTTAATCACAATTAGTCATAATGAAGAAAAAATTCCATACAAAGGAAGTGCTATTTTTATACACCTAACAGATAATTATAAACCTACAGCAGGGTGTATTGCTCTTATTAAGAAAGATTTTGAAGTATTATTAAATCTAATAAATCAAAAAACTAAAATTAAAATTGGTTAATTTCTTTGACCAAAAATTTTAGATCCAATTCTTAAAAATGTTGCATTATTTTGTGCTGCTTCTAAGTAATCTTCTGACATTCCCATACTTAAACCAGATAAACATAATTCTTTATTGATTTTATTCATTTCTAAAAAATGGCTTTCAGCATTACCTTCTTTAGGAGGAATACACATTGTACCAACCACATCCAAGTTTAAATCCCTGCAAAACTTGTAAAAAATAAAAGCTTCTTCTTTTTTTATGCCTAGTTTTTGATCTTCGTTACCAATATTTATTTGAATAAAAATTTTTATTTTTTTTTTTTGTTTTAGTTCCTCATTTGCAATTTTAATTGCTAATTTTTTATTATCAACTGAGTGGATATAATCAAAAATTTTTATCGCTGATTTAACTTTATTGGTTTGAAGTCTCCCAACCATGTGTAATTTTATATGGCTAAAGTCTTTTTTAATTAAAACCCATTTTTCTACAGCCTCTTGAATTTTATTTTCACCAAAATCTAAATGCCCATGATTTATTAATGGCATAATGCTAGAAATAGGAAATGTTTTACTAACTGCTATTATTTTTGGCATCTTTAATGCACCTTTGTTCCCCTCAAGTTTTTGTTGGATTTTTTTTTCTATTGCAACTAAATTGTTAATTTGATCATGCATAATAATTACTCTCAAATATACTATTTTATAGATAGTTTTAATATGGATCTTTTAGAAAAATTAAATAAAAATATTGCTATAATTTATCGAAATTACACAAAACCACATGTAGAAGAAGAAATTTTTAAGATTAATAAATTTTGTAATAAAATTGGGAAACGATTTTATTTATCCAACGACATCAAGCTTGTAGATAAGCTAAACTTAAAAGGTATTTATATCCCCTCTTTTAATAAAACACTAGATGTTCTTAAGCTAAAAAAGAAAAAAATCCATATCTTAGGTTCTGCTCACAATTTGAAGGAAATATTACAAAAACAAAAACAAAAAATAGATATAATTTTTATATCACCAATATTTAAAATAAAAAAAAAAAACACAAATTTATCAATTTCTAAATTTAAAACACTTGCTAATCATGCAAATCAAAAAGTCGTTGCTTTAGGAGGGATAAATATTAAAAATATAAAAAAAATTAAGATGTTGGATTGTTATGGATATGCCTCTATTTCCTATATCAATAATACCTATAATAATTATAAAGCTTAAAAAATATGCTTGAAAATAAACTATCTAAATTAGTTAATTATTATAATGCTGAAAATTATAAATATGTAATCGAAAACTGTTTAAAGATAATTAAAAAAAATCCTGACATTGGTCCTTTTATTTACAATTTACTTGGTTCTAGCTTTCAAAAGATTAACAATAATTTAAATGCAAAAAAAGCTTTTAGGCAAGCATTACTAATAGATCCTAATAACCTGGCGGCTATGAATAATTTAGGAAACTTATATAAAAATATTAAAGAATTTGAAAAAGCGAAGTTTTATTATGAAAAAATAATTAAAATTGATCCTAACTATATCAATGTATTAATAAATTATGGAAGCTTGAAGTTTGATACAAACAATTATGATGATGCAATTAAATTTTATAAAAAAGCATTAAGATTAGATAATAATATACCCGTTCTACATCACAATTTAGGCCTTGTTTACATGAGTCTTGGGGATTATGAAATGGCTGAATTTCACCTTAATGAGGTTTTGAGAATTAATCCTAAATTGACATCAGCAGATAAGCTTATCAGTCGATTTAAAAAATATAAAAAAGAAGATCCACACCTTCGAGAGATGTTAAACAAAGTGAATAATAATCTCAGTAATAATTCTCAAGCTGATCTATTTTTTGCTCTGGGCAAAGCCTATGAAGATTTACTTGATTATAAAAAATCTTTTCAATTTCTTAAAAAAGCAAATGATATCAGGAAACAATCAATTAGTTATGATAAGAATACTAACAATGTTCATTTTAAAAATATTAAGAATTATTTTGATGATCTTAATTTTGATAACATTAAACTAAAAAACAATTCTAAAAAAAAAATATTCATAGTTGGTATGCCTCGTTCTGGTACTAGTTTAGTTGAACAAATTATATCCTCTCATTCTAATGTCTTTGGTGCAGGAGAACTGAGTATCTTAGACCAAAGCATATCTAAAAACCTTAACTTTAATAATAACTCGGAGGGGGGGAACCAAGTTAATTTTGAAAATGTTAGGAAAGAATACGATGACTCCATAGATGTTTTTAAATCTTCTGAGTCTGTTATTACTGATAAGAATCCTTTAAATTTCAGATGGATTGGATTAATTAAAATTATTTATCCTGGTGCTAAAATAATACATTGCACAAGAAACCCTAAAGAAAATTGTCTTTCTTTATATAAAAATACTTTTGACCAAGATTTAAACTGGTCATATAATCTTGATGATTTGTTAAATTTTTATGAGAACTATTCAGAGCTAATGAATTTTTGGAAATCTAAAATTCCAAATTTTATATATGATATTTCGTATGAAAATTTAGTTAATGATTCTAAATCTGAAATTGAAAAATTACTAAAATATTGTGAGTTAGATTTTGAAGAAAATTGCTTACATTTCCATAAAAATAAAAGAGCTATTAAAACAGTGAGTGCTGCGCAAGCTAGACAAAAAATTTATAAAACATCTCTCTCATCAGCTGTTAATTTTGAGCCTTTTTTAAAAGACTTTTTTAATAACCTAGACCAAGTAAAAAATAAGTTTTAACCAGACAAAAAAAAGGCCCCATAAAATATGAGGCCTTTTCTTAAATTAATTAAGTATTAGAATGATAATAATAAGCTAATCTCAGTAGCTTCATCCTTAACACCCTTAGCTCCAGCAGCATTATCTGACTCACCGTATGACAGTCTAATAGACGCAGACCCCATAGTGTAAGATGCATTAACTGCACTAGAATCTTCAGTAACATTAGTTGATGATACATTATCAAATTCTCTATCTTGTTGTGCAAAAGAAACTGATAGTTCATCGTTAACTGCAAATGCTATTCCATAACCTTTAACAGTTTGTCCTGCTGTTCCAGCAGTTCCAGACTGTGCATGGTTTTCTCTGTAACCAACAGATATTGGACCACTTACATAGTTTACGTGAGCTACTATGTTTGAGTTTTCACCCGTAGCATTAGTAATAACTACATCATTAGATTGAGTGTGAACACCAAATCCAACAGTTAATCCAGATACTCCTGTGTCGTCAAACTGTACATAAGCATCAGATGATGATGTAGTTGAACCAGCACCAGTGTTTGTTCCGTCACCAGATCCACTTCTACCATCTGCTTTTACGTGAGCAAGATTAAAAGATATTGGTCCGAATGCGTTTTTATAACCTAATACGTTTGCAGAACCAGCTGATAACATACCATTACCACCAACACCATGCCATACTTCTTCGTATGCAGTAGGAAGTTTATCTCTGTTACCTCTTATACCTGTAAGTGCACCACCAGTTGAATCGAACATTAATGTTCCCATATCACCCATGTCTAAAGTACTATAAGCTGATACGTATTCACCCTCTGCTGTTGTTGAGTTATCACCGTTGTTATCTTGTAAAGTTCTAACAATTGATGCAGTTCCAAATCCAACATCGCCAGATCCAGAAAACTTAATTGAAGTGTTTGAACCCCAAGGGTTACCAGATGTTGATCCAGCATGTTCTCCACCAGTAGTATACGTTATTTCAGATGTACCAGTAACACTCATCTCTACTGCACTTGCTGAAAACGCAACTAGCGAACCAGCTAATGCTGAAAGACCTATTTTTTTCAAGTTTTTCATTTTGTTTCCTTATTTATGTTAATTATTAATAATTATTAATAGTCACAACTTACCAATTTAATTATTATGCTGTATAAATTTATCTGTAAAATTCAATATTAATGCTATTTGTGATAAATTTATCACATTAAATTACCCTATATAATGTAATTTTCAAAGTATATTTCAATAACAAATTATGTTACTTCAAAGTTTATTAGGCACATTTAATGAAAATCTATAAATTTAAAAATTCTGTCACATTATTAACTGTCTTTTTATCTTTGCTTTTTTTAACTAATTCCTGCGGATTATATAAAAAAACAGATGTAAGAGATAATCCAATTAACGATGCGGACAAAAGACAAAAAAATATTAATGAAGGAAAAGGCATTAGGTCTGTGCTCATGGGTAACAAAGGTAGAAGTGGAAGTTTTGATTTTGCAAGTTCTAACGAGATGTGGCGTGCCACCTTAGATATTTTAGATTTTATACCTTTATCGACAGCTGACTACGGTGGTGGAATTATTATTACTGATTGGTATTCTGATGAAAAAAATGAGGCCATTAAAATAACGGTTAGATTTTTATCAAACGAAATTAGGGCAGATGGCCTAGATATAACTATACATAAAAAAAATTGTGTGCCTGAAAAAAGCTGCAAAGTTAGAAAAGTTACTGGAAATTTAAGTCCTGAAATTAAACTAGCAATTTTAAAAAGAGCCACTTTGATTAGAAGAGGTGATTTTGAAAAAATGAATGAAGGCAAAAGTATTGAAGAAATTACCGTTCCTCGATCAGCAGGAAAAAAGGACTAAAAATTAATTTCTTAAAATTGACTCGATATAATTTTAAATTAATTGAAAAAAAATGGCAAAAGAATTGGTCAGATAATAATCTATTTGAAGCCAAAATAGATAAAAATAAAAAAAAATTTTACTGTCTTGAAATGTTTCCTTACCCATCTGGTAAAATACATATGGGGCATGTAAGAAACTATACAATTGGAGATGTCCTTGCTCGATATAAAACCATGAAAGGGTTTAATGTATTACATCCTATGGGGTGGGATTCTTTTGGAATGCCAGCTGAAAATGCAGCCAAACAAAACAATTTAGATCCAAAAAAATGGACAGAAAAAAATATTTCTACAATGAAGGTCCAATTACAAATGTTGGGTTTATCTATTGATTGGAGTAAAGAAATTTCCACATGTTCTCCTGAGTACTACAAACATCAACAAAAAATTTTCTTAGATTTTTTTGATAAAGGCTTGGTTTATAGAAAAGAAAGCTATGTAAATTGGGATCCTGTGGATCAAACAGTCTTAGCAAATGAACAGGTCATTGATGGTTGTGGATGGAGGTCTGGTGCATTAGTAGAAAAAAAAAAGCTGAGCCAGTGGTTTTTTAATATATCTAAGTTTTCAGATGAACTTTTAGAGGGACTTGATGGTTTAAAAAAATGGCCAAATAAAGTTAAGATAATGCAAAAAAACTGGATTGGAAAATCACTAGGTTGTGAAATTAATTTTAAGATAGAAGGACATCTTGAGATAAAAAATATCAAATGTTTTACTACAAGACCAGATACCCTATTTGGATTTTCTTTTTTAGCTTTATCTGTTGATCATCCTCTGTCAAAAATTTATGAGCATGATGAAAAATTTAAAGAATTTAAAAATATTTGTTCTAAAAGTGGAACTACAGAAGAGTCTATAGCACAAGCTGAAAAAATAGGATTTAAGACGAATCTAACGGCCATAAATCCACTGGATAAAGATACTAAGGTTCCGGTTTATTTTGCTAATTTTGTTCTTATGGATTATGGTTTTGGAGCTGTTTTTGGTTGTCCAGCTCACGATCAAAGAGACTTAGATTTTGCCTTAAAATATAACCTTGAAGTGATTCCGGTTATAAAACCAGATAATGCCGACGAAAATTTTGAAATTAAAGAAGAGGCTTATACCGGACCTGGTAAAATATTTAATTCTAAATTTTTAAATGACCTAAAAGCGCCATTAGAGTCGATTCCAAGAGCCATAGAATTACTAGAAAAAGATAAGATAGGTAAAAAAAAAATCAATTTTAGATTAAAGGACTGGGGTGTTTCAAGGCAAAGGTATTGGGGGTGTCCAATTCCGATTGCATACAATAGCAAAGGTGAAATTGTGAAGGTACCTGTAGACAATTTACCTATAAAGTTACCTGAAAATATAAACTTAAATACCAAGGGCAATCCTCTTGATCACCAAAATGATTGGAAAAAAATTATTATAAATGGAGAGGAATGTAAACTAGAGACCGATACTTTAGATACTTTTGTTGATTCCTCTTGGTACTTTTTAAGATTTTGTTCATCAAATAACGATAAAGATGGATTTAACGTTGAAGATATTAAGTATTGGTTGCCCGTAGACCAATATATTGGAGGTGTAGAACATGCAATATTACACTTACTTTATTCAAGATTTTTTATGCAAGCTTTAAGCTACAATAACGACGTTATTAATATAACAGAACCGTTTGATGGTTTATTTACTCAGGGTATGGTCTGTCACGAAACCTATAAAGATCAAAAAAATAATTGGTTGGGGCCTGATGAAATTTACAGTGAGAATGGAAAATTTTTTTATAAAGAAAATGATATTTCACAAAAAGTTATTGTTGGACCTGTTGAGTCAATGTCAAAATCAAAAAAAAATACAATTGATCCCGAAAAAATTATTTTAAACTACGGAGCAGATGCAGTTAGATTGTTTATTTTATCAGATAGCCCTCCTGAGAGAGATGTAGAGTGGTCAGATAAAGGTATAGTTGCATCATATAAATTTATTCAAAAGTTTTGGGACTTACATAAAAAAATAAAATCTAAAAAAGAAGGAGTGGATAAAACACTTTTAAAAAATGATAAATTAATCAACGAATTTACCAATATGATAATCACTAAGGTTAATTTTAATTTAGAGAATTTTAGGTACAACGTAATTATTGCAAATCTCCATGAAATTTATAGTTTTTTTAATAAAGTTACAAACTTAGAAATAAGTTATAAAATTTTGATAGATAACTATATTAAAGTATTAAAGATAATGTCTCCTATAATACCACATATTGCATCTGAGTGTTTAAGCGACATTAAGGAAAGCAATAATCTTTTATGGCCTGACGTAGATAAAAATCATTTAAAAAGTTTAAATAAAATAGTCGTTGTACAAATTAATGGTAAAAAAAGAGGCATAATTCCAATCGAAAAAAGTATTGAAGAGGACTTATTATTAAAAAAAATAGAAGAAGATAGTGATATAAGAAAGTACTTAGTAGATAAAAAAATAATAAAAAAAATTTATATTAAAGATAGATTGATTAACCTAATTATAAAATGAAAATAATAAAATTTTTTTTGATTTTACTTTTAATAACTATAACAAGTTGTGGATATAAACCTCTATTTTCAAAAAAGGGCAAAGTAAATTACTCTATTACAGAGTACGATTTAAAAGGTGAAAAGTTAATTAATAAAAAAATAATTACTTTAATAAACACAATTAATGGAGATGATTCCATTAATTTGTACACACTTGAGATGGTCAGTGAAAAAAAAAAAGAAACATTGGCCAAAGATAGTGAGGGTAATTCAAGTATTTTTAGATCTACCATAAATGTTGATTTAGTATTGAGAGATGGCAAAAAAATAATAAAAAAAGAAAAATTTAGCTCAAGCTTTTCTTACAATAATATAAAAAATAAATTTGATCTATCTCAGTACCAAAAAAATGTGGAAGATATTTTAATTAATAAAATTAGTGATGAAATTTTAATGTTTCTCTCATCATAAGCATGATCATAAAACTATTTGAAATTAATAAAATTGACTTTAAAAAAAATCACTTTTATCTTTTTTATGGAGAAAACAATGGTCATATAAATCAAATTATAAGAGAAAAAATTTCTAAAAATTTTTCTGGAGAAACTCACAGGTATGATGAGCATGAAATTTTAAATAATAAAAATAATTTTTTTAACAATATCTTAAATACTTCTTTTTTTGAAAATAGAAAATTGATTATAGTTTCAAGGCCCACAGACAAAATTAAGGAAATAGTGGAAGAAATTATTGAAAGAAAGATTAAAGATTTAACCTTAGTGGTAAATTCTGCAGGACTTGATAAAAAATCAAAGCTTAGAAATTTTTTTGAAAAGAGTTTAGAAACAATTTGTATAGCGTTTTATGCAGATAATGATCAAAGTTTATCAAAAATAATAGATCATTTTTTTAAAGAACAGAAAGTGAAAGTTTCTCAAGAAATAATAAATTTAATTGTTACTAGATGTAAGGGTGATAGACAAAATTTAAACAATGAGCTCGAAAAAATAAAAAGTTTTATAATAACAAATAAAAAAATTAAAATAGATGATATTTTTAAACTAACAAATTTAGCAGAAAATCATGATGTTTCTCAACTTATAGATCAGTGTCTTGCAAAAAATAAAAGGAAAACACTTAATATTTTAAGTGAAAATAATTATAATTTAGATGATTGTATTCTTGTAATTAGAACTTTTTTGAACAAAGCAAAAAGGTTACTTATTTTATCAGAAAAAATGAAAAATAGTAAAAATGTTGATAGTGTTATTGCCTCTATTAGACCTCCTATATTTTGGAAAGATAAAGGAATTGTAAAACAGCAACTTACAAAATGGACTTGTGATGGGATAGAAAATTTAATATTTAATATTAATCAAACAGAATTATTAATTAAACAAAATTCTAGCAACTCTATTAATATTTTATCAAATTTTATAATTGAACAATGTTCAGTTACTAATAATTAGACTTAATTATTTTAATAATTTTATTTAGTTGATCAATATCTTTATATTCAAAAACTATTGAACCAGAATTATTTTTTTTATTTTTAATTAAAACGTTAAGTCCAATTTTTTCTATAATTGAAGATTCTAGTTCTTTTAAATTTGAATCTTTTTTGGGATTATTTGATTGTATTTTAGTCTTAAAAATTCTTACAAGATTTTCTGCCTGCCTAACAGAAAGTTTTTTTTTAATTATTTTATTTGCAATAAATTCTGCATTGTTCAACCCAACTAAAATTTTTCCATGTCCTGGTGATAATTTATTTGTTTCAATTAGCTTTAGTACCGTATCGGGCAGAACTAATAATCTTAAAAAATTAGCTATATGACTTCTACTTTTTCCAATAAATTGTGCAACTTTTTGTTGGTCATAAGAAAATTCTTTGATTAGACGTTGATAGCCGCGTGCTTCTTCAATTGCATTTAAATCATTTCGTTGGACATTTTCTACTATGGCAAATTCTAAAGATTTTAAATCATCTACATTGGTTATAACTACTGGGACCTCATGAAGTCCTGCTTTTTGCGCTGCAAGCCACCTTCTCTCTCCTGCAATTATTTCATATTTAGAATTATTATCACTTGATTCTCTAACAATTATTGGCTGAATAATTCCTCTTTCCTTTATTGAATTTGTTAATTCTTGCAAATTCTCTTCATCAAAAAATTTTCTAGGTTGAAATTTATTACTAACCAAATCACTTACCGATAATTTATTAATATTTATTTCAGTTTTAGTTTCACCTATTAATGATGACAGACCTCTGCCTAATCCTTTCTTAATTTTATTTGTATCCATTATGCAGCACTCCCTCTTATTTGTTCTTGATTAATAAATTCATCTGTAAAACTAAAATATGATTTACTTCCAGGGCAGGTCTTATCATAAATTAGAACTGGCATGCCGTGGGATGGAGCTTCTGACAATCTAACGTTTCTTGGTATGATGGTATGATAAACTTTATCTTTAAAATAATCTCTTGCTTCTTTTTCAACTTGTGCTGAAAGCTTGTTTCTCTTATCGTACATAGTTAAAAGAATTCCTCTGATTTTTAATTCGGGATTTAAATTCACTTTTATCCGCTCTATAGTCTTTAATAACTGAGTCAAACCCTCTAAAGCAAAAAATTCAGTCTGTAATGGAACCACAAGTGAGTGAGATGAGACCAAAGCCATGACTGTGAGCAAGCTTAGAGATGGTGGGCAATCTATTAGAATATAATCATAATTTCCTCTAGAATCATTCAAATATGCGGCTAATTTAACTTTCAATATAAAGGCCCTTTCACTATCATTTGCAGTTTCCAGTTCTAAACCTGATAAATCTACATTAGAGGTAATAATATCTAAATTTTTGAACTTTGTTTTTTTGATCACTTCTGAAATTGGCTTTGTTCCATTCAATATGCCGTAAATTGTGTCGCTAGAATTTTCTAAATTTGATAGACCAAGCCCTGTTGTAGCATTTCCTTGTGGATCCAGATCAATTACTAAAACTTTTTTTTCTTGTTTTGCCAAACCAGCTGCAAGGTTAATTACAGTTGTTGTTTTTCCAACACCACCTTTTTGATTTATTATTGAAATAATCTGCATCTTAATTTTTAATTTTTTTTTTAATATTCTTTATGCTCAATAAAAATGAATCTTTGTTTGTGATACTTTTTTTCTTTTCAAAATTAAAATCCCAATCTTTTAAAGTTTCTTCTAAAATTTTTTCACCACTATTTCCCATAAATATAATTAAATTTTTGTAGATACTAAAATTTTCATAAACCAAACCTAAAACTACTGGCAATGGTTTAAAAGCTCTTGCCATTATTGTACCTGACTCTAAATTTTGTGCCTCAAAAATATTTTGCTGTATGACTTCTGTATTTAACTTTAACTCTTGAGAGACTTTCCTTAAAAAAACACTCTTATGATAGCTTTTTTCATATAAATATATTTTAGGTGAGTTCTTCAATTTTTTGATCATAATTGCTATAATTATACCTGGCATTCCACCACCTGTACCTATATCAGTTATTATTTTACTATTTAAATCAACAAAATCAATGATTTGTGCAGAATCTATTATATGTCGTTCTCTAATAATCTCATCCTTAGCGGATTCATTACTAATTATATTAATTTGTTCGTTCATTTTCTTAAGCATTGAGATAAAGGCTTCAAAATCATTTTGTGTTTCACGTGAAACATTTTGGTCTTTTAGTGGTAAGTATTTTTTTAGATTATCGTCCATTAAGCTATAAGCTTAATAGACTTTCTTTTTACATGTGACAACAAAATATATACAGCAGCTGGAGTTATTCCATCAATTCGCAATGCTTGTCCCATAGTTTTAGGTT
>Ga0114997_10002501_pt1 | contig 14794 bp, 14 predicted proteins | sample ArcticOcean_MG_C_2_FD_87045 | JGI IMG/M metagenome (GOLD analysis project Ga0114997, IMG submission 87045) | Marine microbial communities from western Arctic Ocean - ArcticOcean_MG_CB4_136 | ecosystem: Environmental > Aquatic > Marine > Oceanic | place: Arctic Ocean: Canada Basin | collected... | reverse complement strand
TACTACTGGAGCAACAACAACTGGAGTTGATTCAGGACTGTCTTTTGAACAGGTTAATAGAAATAGACTTATTAATATGAAAGATAACTTTCTGATAATAAAAATTTGAATTACTTAAATGTAATGATTATTTAAAGACGCTTAATTCCGCGTTCTTTTAAAAAACTTACGCAAGATGATATGCCTCTGGAATGTCAAACTAGCTAGCTTATATAAGTTCTGTTTTAAAATCAAAAGGAATCGTAACGAAATATAAATAATTTATCAAATTTATTTTTCAACAGGTAGTTTTCCATTATATCATACTATTTAAGAGTATTTTTTCCTTGAAATGTGAATTCAATTAATTCTTAAAAATAATCTTCCTTTAGGGAATATTTATTTATGAAACTAACAAGTTCCTCAACTAGGTAGTCATAATCTGGAAAGTCTTTTATTTCTAGAGGTAAAAGTCGGTTACTAATTTTTGATACTTAGCAGTTCGCTTGTTTCTAGATTCATCTAGAATCAATTCATCCGTACTTAAAGAGGATTTACTCCTTCTAAACTGCATTAAAATCCTTTTAAAAGAACTTGACTTTGTTCCTCTTACAAGTAACTCTTTAGTTAAGAATAAATGATTTTGATTACCTAATGTCATTATATCGTCTCTGTATTCGAAAGGGCAAACCATAACAAAACTTCCATGAAGGTTTAGTAGTTTGTTTACACAAGAAAATAAATCCTCATAACGCAGGTGATAATTATCTCGAGCTGCACTTCTAGAAGTGCCAGGAAGTTTGAAGGAAGTTTTAAAAAAAGGTGGATTTGAAATAATTAAATCAAAGGTATCCTCCGTTTGTTCACTGTAAACAATAAAGTCTTTGTGAATCAATTGCAAACGATTTGACCAAGGTGAATTCGCAAAATTATCTGTGGCTTCATCTGCAGCAGTCTTTTCTATTTCTATAGCAATAAGGTTTGATTCGGGTACTCTTTGCGCAAGCATAAGAGCAATTAAACCTGTGCCCGAACCAACATCCAAAATTGTTTTAGGGCTACTGTCAATAGGTGTCCAAGCTCCTAATAAAACACCATCAGTACCAATTTTCATAGCTGACTTAGACTGGTCAACTTGAAAATGCTTAAACTTAAAAATTGAATTTACTATAATTTTAGAGTATTTAAGTTTACGAACACTTAAGTTATCTAAATTTTCTTATTAAATTAGTTTTAATAAGAAAATAAAAATGAATCAAAAGTATGTTCTAATTTATTCAGGTTCATTAATAAGCGTTATTTTGCTTTGTAATTCACTTAAAAAGCAAAAAATTTCACCTATTATTAAAGATATTTCTGAGTCTGCAAGACTTGCAGGTTTTGGAGTAATATTTCCTCAAATTCAAGAGGTTTTTGTTCATCCAGATGAGTTAAATAAATCAATTCAAATATTAAAAGAGAGTTTTTAGAAATATTATAAAACAGAATTATGTTGAAGAATTATAACAGACGCAAATTTTTAAAAAATACAACTCTATCCACGGCCCTTTTATCTGGAATGTCAGGACTAATCACTACTTCTTGTCTTGAAATAGACACCCCTTTATCAGAAGGCAAATATATGGGGGGTTTTGCTGCTCCAAAGATTAAAAATATTCGGGCAGCATTTATTGGCTTGGGAGCAAGAGGTGGAGATCATCTCAAATTTTTTGCCAGCCTACTAGGCACAGAAGTTGTTGCGTTATCTGATCTATATGAAGATAATATTATACAGAAATTAAAATCGGTTAAAGAGGTTTCTGAAGAGAACAGACATAACAATATTGCTTTATACTGGGGTGATCAAAACAAATGGAAAATTATGCTTGATGAGGTTAAACCGGATGTGGTATTTATAGCCACAAATTGGAATAATCATGCACCCATGGCAATAAGGACTATGGAAAAAGGAGCTCACGCTTTTGTTGAAGTTCCAATTGCAGTCACCATAGAAGATATCTGGAAAATAGTGAATACTTCCGAAAGAACTCAAAAGCATTGTATGATGTTGGAAAACGTAAATTATAATCGAACTGAATTAATGTTTTTAAATATGTGTCGTCAAAATGTTATTGGTGATATTCTACATGGAGAGGCGGCCTATATTCATGATCTAAGAGAACAGATGAATCAAGAAAATAGAGGAACAGGATCTTGGAGAACCTTACATTATACAAATGGAAGAGGAAATTTATATCCAACTCATGGTCTTGGACCCGTTGCTCAGTATATGAATTTATCAAGAACAGATGACAATTTTAAAAGTATAGTTTCATACTCAACTCTTGCTTTGGGACGAGCTTTATACGCTAAGAAAAACTTTTCTGATAATCATAAATGGAATAATTTAAATTTTAAAAATGGAGATTTACACACTTCTATAATTAAAACAAATATTGGAAGAACTATTATGATTCAATGGGACGAAACAAGCCCAAGACCTTATACAAGACATAATTTAATTCAAGGAACAAAAGGAATTCTAGAAGGTCATGATATTAATGGTGTTTTAAATCCTATTCGAATTGCATTAGATTCAGGAATAGAAGGTGTTACTGAAAATTCTCACCAATGGGCAACTGGTGAAGGCCTTGAAAAGCTTATTGAGAAGTATGACCATCCTTTGTGGAAAAGATTAAATAAGATTACAGAAAATTCAGGTCATGGAGGTATGGATGGAATGATGATTTACAGAGTTGTTGAATGTATTCAAAAAGGTTTACCTCTTGATCAAAATGTTTATGAGGGATGTTTTTGGAGCTCTGTCACCCCTCTTAGCGCAAAATCTAATTTGGAGGATGGAGCACCTCAAAAATTCCCTGATTTCACAAGAGGGAAATGGGTAAAAACTAAACCACTTGGTATAATCTCTTAAATTTTTAAGTTTATTAATTTCTAAACCTGTTTATAGATAAATAGATCCTTTTAGAAAAAGAATTGCTTTTCCATAAATATATACTCTATCCTTGTTAATCCTACATTTTAAATTTCCACCTCTTCGGGATAGCTGTTTTGCTTTAAAATAGTTTTTATTTAGTTTTTGCTTCCAGTACGGAATAAGCATGGTGTGCGCAGATCCAGTAACAGGGTCTTCATCAATTCCAGTTCGAGGATAAAAGCACCTAGACACAAAATCTACTTCTTTCCCTGCCGCAGAGACAACTAAACCACGAGCTTCAAATTTAGCAATTTCATAAAAATTAGGATTCATTCCTTCAATTTGGGATTGTTCATCAAAAATTGCTAGGTAATCATCTTTTCCTCTTAGTAATTCAAGAGGCTTTATACCTATAGCTTTTTCAAAAGAAGGATCTATTTCTAAAGATTCTGGTTGGTCAGCAGGAAAATTAAGACAGAAAAGATCTCCTTCTCGGAATACTTTTAAAATTCCACTTTTTGAATCAAATAAAATTTCATTTTTGGCAATTTCAGGAAAATTTTCAAATAGTATTTTTGCGCTTGCTAAAGTTGCATGTCCACAAAGATTTACTTCTATAGTAGGAGTAAACCATTTAATTTTTATAGGGTAATTGGCAATATTAATAAAGGCTGTTTCGGAAAGATTATTTTCTAGTGCAATAGATTGCATTAATTCCTCATCAATATCTGATTTTAGAATTACAACTGCAGCTGGATTTCCGCTAAACATTTTGTCAGTAAAAGCATCAACTTGATAGATTTCTAATTTCATGTTTTAAATTTATATTATCTTAACTAAATAAAAAATTATTTATTTATATAGTCTTACTAAAAAAATATTTTAATGAATAGATTATTTATTTTAATAGCTATTTTTTTGTTAAATAGCTATAATGTTTTTTCACAAGAAGAATCAGAATTTGAAAAACCAGAATTTCAAAGTAAATTTCTTTCTGAAAGTCCAATAATTGATGGAGATGTTTTGTCTGAGTCTGTTTGGGAGAAAGTCCCAGCTCTAAATAAGTTATATCAAATTAAGCCTAATTACGGAGCTATAGTTTCTGAAAAAACAGAAATTAGAATAGCTTATTCTGATAAGATATTATATGTTGGTGTAATTTGCTTTGACACTGAGCCAGAGAAGATTGTTGTGTCAGATTCTGCAAGAGATTCTGATTTAAGCGATGAAGACAGTTTTTTATTTATAATAGACACTTATAATGATCAACAAAACGGATTTTTATTTGGGACTAATCTTAATGGTGTAGAATATGATGCTCAAATCAGCAAAGAAGGTCAAGGAAATTTTGCTGGAGGATTTAGGCAACAAGGTGGAGTTATAGGAGGAACTAATTTAAATTGGGATGCAACCTGGGAGGTGAAAACAAAGTTACTTGAAAATGGTTGGAGTGCTGAATTTGCAATTCCCTTTAAAACGATTCGGTTTTCTTCAGGAAAAAATAAAACTTGGGGCATTAATTTTCAAAGAAACATTAGCAAGACTAGCGAAACTGCTTTTTGGGCTTCTTTACCAATAGGATTTGATATAAAAAGGGTTTCAATGGCAGGAAAAATGAACGGAATAGATCTTAAAAACCCTAAAAATTTAAAACTAACACCTTACTTGCTCTCTGATAATAATTCTGATAAAAAATCTAAAATTCAATCAGGAGCAGATATTAAATATAGCATTACTCCTGCCCTTACTTTAGATCTTACATATAATACTGATTTTGCGCAAGTTGAAGTAGATCAGCAACAAGTAAATCTAGATAGATTTAATTTATTTTTCCCTGAAAAAAGATCTTTTTTTCTTGAAAATGCCGGTCAATTTTCTGTTGGAAGCCCTGGAGAAGTTGATTTATTTTTTAGTAGAAGAATTGGAATTGGCGATCAAGGAGAGATGGTTCCAATAATTGGAGGCTCTCGATTATCAGGTAAAACAGGAAACACAAATGTTGGATTTTTATCAATGTTTACAGATGAAGTTAGATCTTCGGATATTCAAAAAAATAATTTTACTGTAGCAAGAGTAAATCATGAATTCTCTGAAAATAGATCTTCTATCGGAGGACTAATAGTAAATAAGGCTGGACCAAAATCTTTAGAAGATAATTATAATAGAGTTTATGCCGTAGACGGGAATTTAGGGTTAGGTAAAAAAGCTCAAATATTTGGTTTTGCCTCAAAAAGTTCTTCACCTGGAATTGAACTTAACGATTATGCATTTAAAATAAAAGGAGAATACAAATGGGATGGCTGGAATATTGGCCTTGGGTATACTGAACTAGGTGAAGGATTTAATCCAGAAGTTGGATTTTTATCCAGGGCTGCATTTAAAAAACCAGAGTTTTTAATCTTTAAAGCTATAAGAGTAAAAAATATGGGTAAACTTCTAGAGATAAGGCCTCACATTTGGGCTAATTCGTATAAGAATTTTAAAAATCAACTTATTTCTAGTTTTGTTCATGTTGATAATCATTGGGCTTGGCAAAATAGTTTTGAAATACATACTGGATTTAATTTTGTACAAGAGGGTGTCTTTGAAGGATTTTCAATAAAGGGAGTTGAAATTCCCATAGGAAATTATAAATGGACTGAATTTATGCCAGTTTTGATGACTAATAAAAATAAAAAAGTATATTTTACTAGCAGAATCACTATTGGAGGGTATTTTGGAGGAAATCGTTTTTCCGCTTCAAGTAGAGGGACTATTCAGTTTGGAAATAAATTTAATTCTGAATTTAATTTAGATTATAATAAACTTAATCTTCCAAATGGGGATGTAACTGCAATAGCTTTAGGAGCTAGATTAATTTATTCTTTTACACCTAAGATATTTATTCAAAGTTATATTCAATATAATAATATTTCAAATGTAACATCTGTAAATGCTAAATTTGGATGGATTAAAAGTTCAAATACAGGTTTATTTATTGTTTTTAATAGTTTTCAAGACAATGATTATTTTGATAATTTAAAATCAAGGAGTTTAATTCTAAAATATAGTTATCAGTTTGAATTGTTAAATTGAAACCTTACTTTAATATTTTGTTTTAGAAGATGTTTAAGACTTATTTTTTAACTCTAAAACTTTGCTCAATTCAATCCATTTTTTATAGTTTCACCTGAATTAAAAAGTATTTTTAATTAGTCCGATTATTGTAAAAAGACATGTAATATATATTGCTTTTATTAGATTTAATTTTATTAAAAAAAAAACAATTTATATTTTTATAAAATGAAAATTCAAATACCTTATTTTTGTAGTGGATTTTAATTAAAAATTTTTAATTTTTTTACATGAGAAAGATTATTATTATACCTGCCAGACTAGAATCCAAAAGGTTCCCAAGGAAAGTGTTATTGGATCTTAATGGAAAAACTTTAATACAAAGAGTTTATGATAATTGTTTAAAAGCAGACGTTTCTCAGGTTTTTATTGCTACAGATAGTCAAGAGATAAAAGAAGAATGTTCATCTTTTACGCAAAATATAATAATGACTAGCAAAAATCATATTTCAGGCACTGATAGAATTGCAGAGGCTATTGCAAATATTAATTGTGATATTATTATTAATGTTCAAGCAGATGAGCCGTTTATTAGTGAGTCAACTATTAATAATCTTATAAAGTCTTTTAATGATGAAAATGTTACTATGGCTAGTGTTATGGAGCCGTTAAGTAAAAAATCTTTATTAAATAATCCAAATTATGTTAAAGTAACTATTGATGAAGAAGATTATGCAGTATTTTTTTCTCGATATCCTAAGTTAAGAGAACATTCAAATTGGTTAAATTCAGAAATTAGAAATCAAAATGAATTATTTATTCATAAAGGAATTTATGGATACACAAAATATTTTCTTTTAAAATATTCAAAAATGAAACCCACTTATTTTGAAAAATTAGAAAATCTTGAACAGCTTAGAGTTTTAGAAAATGGATTTAAAATAAAAATGATTAAAACTAAACATCAGTCAATTGGAATAGATACTTTAGAAGATTACAAAGAAGCATTGAAATATATTAAAAATGAAGCCTAGCACATTATATAAAGACTTACTAAATAATAAATTTATCATAGCAGGGCCTTGTGTTATTGAAAGTGAATCTATGATTATGGATTTAGCTGAAAACATAAAAAAAATTTCAGAGGATTTAAATTTAAAATATATTTTTAAAGCTTCATTTGATAAAGCAAATAGAACTTCTATAAAAAGTTATAGAGGGCCTGGAATTGAAGAAGGATTGAAAATACTCCAAAAAGTAAAAACCGAATTTAATTTACCTATTACTACAGATATACATGAAAGTAGTCAGGCTAAAATTCTATCTGAAGTTATAGATATAATTCAAATTCCAGCTTTTTTATGTAGACAAACAGATTTATTAATATCTGCCGCAAAGACTGGTTGTATAATAAATATTAAAAAAGCTCAGTTTTTAGACGGTAAAGACATGATCTATCCTGTAGGTAAAATTAAAGAAAGTGGTAATAATAAGATTATACTTACTGAACGAGGAACAATGTTTGGTCTTGGAAATTTAGTAGTGGATTTTAGACAATTAATAGACATGAAAGAGTTTGGTTATCCTGTTGCTATTGATGTAACTCATTCAAACCAAAAACCAGGAGCTCTTGACGGAAAAAGTGGGGGAGACAGAAAATATGCTCTAGAAATGACTAAGTTGGCTAATTCCATAGGAGTGAATGGTTTTTTTTATGAGGTACATAAAAACCCTGATGATGCTCTTAGTGATGGACCAAATATGATTTTTCTTGATAATTTTAAGGATATAGTGTCTCATATTAAATAATGTAATTAATCTAATGAAAGGAATTATTCTTGCTGGAGGTCTAGGAACTCGTCTTTATCCAATAACAAAAGTACTTTCTAAGCAATTATTATCAGTTTATGACAAACCAATGATTTACTATCCTTTATCATTGTTGATGATGGCTGAAATAAGAGATATTTTAATAATTTCTACTCCATATGATCTCCCTCTTTATAAAAGACTTCTTGGAGATGGAAGCAAAATAGGCGTTAAATTATCTTTTATTGAGCAATTAAAACCAGAAGGGTTAGCTCAAGCATTTATAATAGGTGAAGAGTTTATAGGAGAGGATAGTGTATGTTTAGTGTTAGGCGATAATATTTTTTATGGGCAAGGTTTCTCCTCATTATTACGGTCAGCAATTAAAAGAACAATTGAAGATCAAAAAGCAAGTATTTTCGGATATTATGTTAAAGATCCAGAAAGGTACGGAGTTGTCTCGTTTAATAAAGATAAAGAAGTAGTTGAAATTGAAGAAAAACCAGAAATCCCAAAGAGTAATTATGCGGTAATTGGAGTATATTTCTATCCAAATACAGTTATAGATATTGCGAAAAAAATCAAACCCTCTAATAGAGGAGAATTAGAGATTACGGAAGTTAATAATGTTTTTTTAAATGAAAAAAATTTAAATGTAGAGTTAATGAATGAAGAATTTGTTTGGCTTGATACAGGGACTCATGATTCTTTATTAGAGGCCTCTAATTTTATTCAAGCAATAGAAAAAAGACAAGGGCTAAAAATCGCTTGCATAGAAGAAATAGCTTTAAAAAAAGGATATATTAATAAGTCAGAATTACAAAAACTTATTGCACCAATAATTAACACGGAATATGGTGATTATTTGAAAAATTTAATTATATGATTTTTAAAAGATTATTTATAAATGATGTTGTCGAAATCACCCCGATAATTCATCAAGATAATAGAGGTAGTTTTAATGAGAGTTATAGAAAAGATTTGCTTGAGAATTTCATAGAATATAAAATTGATTTTTGCCAGGAAAATGAGTCTAATTCTTCTAAAGGCGTTTTTAGAGGACTACACTTCCAAATTCCCCCATTTGAACAGACAAAGCTTATTAAGGTAATTAGCGGTTCTATTGTTGACGTGATAGTGGATTTAAGAAAAGGATCATCTAGTTATTTAGATAATATCCAAGTGGAGCTGTCTGATCAAAATCAAAAACAACTCCTAATCCCTAAAGGTTTTGCTCATGGATTTTTAGTGACTAGTAATTCAGCGAAAATATCATACAAAGTAGATTCATTTTACAATAAAGATTCAGAAAGAGTAATTAATGCTCTAGATCCAAAATTAAATCTTAATCTAGATCTAGAAAGAATGATGTTTTCAGAAAATGATAGGTCTTCGCCTTTTATTGATACTATTAATATTAAAATTTAAAATATGATTAATGTTTGGGTGACTGGATCTGAAGGGCAACTTGGGGGTGAATTAAAAAAAATAGATTATAAAAAGGCAGGATTTTTTTTTTTACTAAAAAAAGAGAAGTTGATATAACAAACAAAAGTCAAATTAAGAAATACATTCAGCTTAATAAGATAGGTTTAATAATTAATTGCGCGGCATATACTAATGTTGAAGAAGCAGAAAAAAATACACTATTAGCTTATAAGGTTAATTCAGATGCAGTTTTAAACCTTGTAGACGCATGTCATCAATTTAATTGTAAACTTATTCATGTATCTACAGATTTCATTTATGGAGATGTTTATTCAACTCCGATTAATGAGAAAGTAAAAGCTAATCCTAAGTCTATTTATGCTAAATCAAAATTCGAAGGAGAACAGTTTATATTTAACTCTTCAATTGAAGCTGTTGTGATTAGAACTTCGTGGTTGTATTCTAAATTTGGGCATAATTTTGTTAAAACTATATTGAAAGTTTCTAAAGAAAAAGATTCAATATCCGTAGTCAAAGATCAATATGGAACGCCAACTTATGCTAAAAATTTAGCTGAAATTTGTATAGAACTAGTAAGAACTAATAAAAAAAATATTATTGGACAAGAAATATATAATTTTTCAAATGAAGGTAGTTGTTCTTGGTTTGAATTTGCAAGTAAAATAGTTGAGTATGCTAATTTGGAGTGTTTAATACTTCCGATTACAACTAAAGAGTTTCCTACTTTAGTGGAAAGATCAAAATATAGCGTTTTAGATAAAACTAAAATAAAAAATAAATTAAATTTAAACATCCCATTATGGGAAGAGTCATTACTTAAGTGTATCAAAACTATAATAAAATGAAAAATATCTTGGTTACTGGTGGAGCAGGATTTATTGGATCTAATTTAGTAAGATCACTTGTTAAGAACTATCCAGAATATAAAATTATAAATTTTGATGCGTTAACTTATGCAGGAAATTTATTAAATCTTAAAGAAGTTAAGTCCAAAAAAAATTATCAATTCATAAAAGGGAATATCTGTAATAAAAAAGATGTTCAAAAAGTATTATTGGAAAATAAAATTGATAGTATAATTCATCTTGCAGCAGAGTCTCATGTTGATCGTTCTATTAAAAATCCAATTTCTTTTGCTGAAACAAATATTATAGGAACATTAATACTTTTAGAAGCTGCTAAAACATATTGGAATGGAGAATATAAAAATAAGATTTTTTATCACATTTCAACTGATGAAGTTTTTGGGTCATTAGAAGAAAAAGGACTTTTTTCAGAAAATAGTAGATATGATCCACATTCTCCATATTCGGCTTCTAAAGCCTCTTCAGATCATTTTGTTAAAGCTTATGGAGACACTTATGGATTACCCGTAATCATATCAAATTGTTCAAATAATTATGGGCCTTTTCAGTTTCCAGAGAAATTTATTCCACTTTTAATTAACAATATAATAAATAATATACCTATTCCCATTTATGGTGATGGAGAGAATATCAGAGACTGGATTTATGTAGAGGATCATGTCCGTGCAATTGACATGATACTTCATAAAGGCTTAATTGGCAATACTTATCTAGTAGGCGGATTTAATGAATGGAGAAATATTGAGTTAGTTAATCTAATTATTAAACTAACAGATCAACTATTATTAAGAGAAGATGGATATTCTAATCAATTAATAACTTTCGTAAAAGATAGGGCAGGACATGACAGGCGTTACGCGATAGATTCTACAAAAATTAAAAATGAGATTGGATGGGAGCCTTCTTTAAGATTTGAGCAAGGTATTTATGTAACAATTAATTGGTATTTGAAAAATAAGAAATGGCTAAATTCAATAACTAGTGGGGATTATAAAAATTATTACAAAGAGACATATTTGTGATCTAGATTAAGAACAACTATTATTCAACTATTATTACTTATATTTGATGTAGAGTATTAAAACTCTAGATAGTTGTGAAACTTGTTTAAACACAAGTAGGTTTGTAGAACCAATTAGAAGCTTTCCGTTAAAATGGAGGGCTTTTTTAAGTTTTTAAACGTCTGTAGTTTTCAAATATGGCACATTTAAAACAACATTAGAATTATTTCTTAATTGATTAATTTTTCTACTCAAAGGGTTATCAACTAAACAATAAAGTCATTATGTGTCAAACTAATACTATTTAGTCTGTTTTTATAACTTTTATTGAAATTGCACCCCATTCCTTTTATTATAAAGAGTTTTTCGGGTAATTAACTCTGGAATATCTTTTGATTTAGCAATTGAAATGAGTTTCTTTAAATAAAAATCAAGAAGATTGTCTTTTGTAATATATAAGCCTAAAAAAAAGAGACAGAAATTAACAAAATAAGTGTCATTAAATTTATTCCCAAATAACAGATTCTTTATTTTTCTCCCAATTAATATAATGCTGAGAAAATTTATCATCAATTTTAACTCGCTTAATTTTAAGAGTAGGAGTTGTCATTCCATTTTCTGGAACCCAATCTTCTTTTACAAAGACGATTTTAGAAATTTTCTTGTAGCCATCAAGTTCACCATTAATTTTTTCTAATATCCCATTTAATTTTCTAGTAGAACGTTCTTTGTTAGATATTGCTAATTCAGTAGGGACGGCTAAAAGAATTGGTTGAATGCAATTAAGTCCGACAATACATATTTGAGAAAATTCTGGAATATCTCCAAAATACGCTTCTAAAACACCTGGTTCTATATACATTCCTTTAGTTGTTTTAAATATATCTTTTATCCTTCCAGTTATATATAAAAATCCATCCTTATCAATACGTCCTTTGTCTCCAGTTTGTAACCATCCGTCTTTTAAATTTTCTTTAGTTATTTCCTCATTTTTATAATAATTACTAAATAAAAATGGTCCTTTCATTAAAATTTCTCCCTGTTCACTTATTTTTAATTCAACGCCTGGAACAGCCTTTCCTACTGATCCCCTACCTAAAGTTTCATAAGGATTAAGATTTGTACAAGTAGCACAGTTTTCTGTCATTCCATATCCATTAGTGATATAAATACCAATGCTTCTATACCAGTCTAATAGTTCCAATGGTATAGCAGCAGCACCAGTAACTAGCGCTCTTGTATTGGACATTCCAAGTGCTCCTTTTAATTTCTTTTTAATTAGCCAAGATATTATCGGAATTTTGAGAAGTTTTGAAAGCTTCTTTTGGGGCATTTTCATTAATATTTTCTCTTGAAATTTGGTATATATTCTTGGAACTCCTTGAAAAGCTGTCGGTTTAGTATCATTTAAATTTTGCCCAAAAGTCTCTAGAGATTCAACAAAAGAAATTGTTCCCCCATATCTAAAAGCCACATGTTCAATCACGACTCTTTCAAAAATATGATTTAGTGGCATGTATGAAATAAAATCATTTTTTCCCTTCATGTTAACTTTAAGGGGATTTCCGTTTTCTGTAATTCTTTTAGTATTAAAAAGAGTCTCATAAGTAAGGACTACACCCTTTGGATCTCCGGTTGTTCCTGAAGTGAAAATTATAGTCCATACATCTTTTAAGTCTGGTACAAAATTATGTGTCTGTGCATTAAATTTATTTATAAAATCATGCCACTGGTACCCTGTATTAATTTTTGAATGCTCTTTGTAATGAGGGAATGCGATTGTGGGCATGTCGCTTCGAACTCCCTTTTTCATTTCTTCCCAGTTTTCTAATTTTCCAATAAAAAGAGCTTTAACGTCTCCAAACTCTAATAAATCAGCTATTTCTTTTGAGTTTAAAGTTGGAAAAAATGGAACAGAGATGTAACCAGCCATGGAAATAGCTAAATCTGCAATAATCCATTCTCTACAATTTTTAGAAACTAAACCGATGTGACTATCTTTTTCTAAGCCTAAACTTTTTAATCCATTAGAAAGTTTTCTTGCCATTAACCCAACCTCATACCATGTATAGGTCTCCCATAGGTTTCCAAATGGTTGTTTTAAAAAAGGTTTGTCTGCTAATTCTTTTTCCCACTTGTAAAAAGGAAAGTCAAATAACTCGTTATTCATAGTGTTATTGTTTTAATTTTTAATTCAGAAACACCTATTTCTTTTACCCCTCCAGCTATAAAAGCAATCTTCATTTTATTATAAAAAAAGGCGATTTAATATTTCGGTAATTATTTGGAGCAAGAACTTTTCAGGAAGATCATGTCCCATCCCATTAACTAATAGTTTTTTTGTTTCAGGTATTAAGTTAGCATATTTTTTTTGCATGTTCTAAATTAATCAAAGGATCTTTTGTCTCGTGAACCATTGTTGTTAAAGCCTGGACTGAGAAAAATATTGCATCGAATTCCCAAGGCAATATCTGGGCTTCCCAAATCAGCTAAGGACTTAAGTAGAACCCTACAGGTCATGGAATGAATGGGGGTTGATTTAAATGGGCAGATACGTTATAATCTTCAGGGACTCTACTGGGAAATTATATTTGACTACTCATGCAGTTAAAAAAGGAGAAAAGCTCTATATTGGAAGTTCGTAAATGCCAAATTTTAGTATTTACGAATTAAATAAATAATGAAAAAATTAGATGGACAAATTGTTGTTATAACTGGCGGTGCCCGAGGTATAGGGGAAGGAATCTGTAAAATATTTTGTAATGAAGGGGCTACAGTTGCTCTGTGGGATGTTCTTGAAGAAGGTCAAACAACAGCCGATAGTATTTCAGCAGATGGAGGAAGTATCTTTTTTCAAAAGGTAGACGTTACTAGTCAAGACTCTGTCGATACGGCTGTAAAAAAAATCATTGATAATCACGGAAAGATAGATGTTTTAATAAATAATGCAGGAATAATTAGAGATCGTTCTATTTTAAATATGACCCGAGAAGAGTGGGATATGGTGCGTTCAGTTAATGTGGATTCTTTATTTATAACTACAAAGGCAGTTTTACCTCATATGAAGACAGCTAATTATGGTCGAATTATTTCCGCCTCTTCAATTAATGCTTTCCAGGGTGCATTTGGACAAACTAATTATACAGCTAGTAAAGCAGCAATTGTTGGCTTTACACATTCATTATGTAGAGAAGTTGGAAAGTACAATATAACAGTTAATGCAGTAGCTCCTGGCTTTATCAAATCAGAAATGTCAGATTCCATGCCAGAAGAAATTATTAAAGCTGGAATAGCTCAAATTCCTGTTGGACGTATAGGTACACCAGAAGATATGGGATATGCTTACTTATTTTTAGCCTCAAAAGAAGCTGGGTTTGTTAGCGGACATACGTTACATGCCAATGGAGGAGCTATGCCAATGTAAACTAAAATTAAATAACTATGAATAATACTGAAGCCTATAAATCTCATTTCGAAAATTTAAAAGAAATGAGTAAAAATGTTGGAAAAGAATTAGGAGTTTCAAATTGGATTAAAATTTCTCAAGATAAAATAAACTTGTTTGCAAAAGTAACTGAAGATGAACAGTGGATTCATATTGATAAAGATAAATCGGAAAAAGACTCTCCTTATAAAACGACAATTGCTCATGGTTTTATGATTTTATCTCTCGCATCAAGATTCTCTTACGACACATTAACTGTTGGAAGCGTTAAAAT
>Ga0114997_10002500_pt1 | contig 14797 bp, 16 predicted proteins | sample ArcticOcean_MG_C_2_FD_87045 | JGI IMG/M metagenome (GOLD analysis project Ga0114997, IMG submission 87045) | Marine microbial communities from western Arctic Ocean - ArcticOcean_MG_CB4_136 | ecosystem: Environmental > Aquatic > Marine > Oceanic | place: Arctic Ocean: Canada Basin | collected... | reverse complement strand
TAAATTTAAATATATGACAAACAATAATATCCAAGTCATCAATAAATTGATAAACATCTGAATTATAAGGGCATTCAACCAATCTCCATTTAAACCACTTCTCGTCTCTAATTATTGATAAAAATTTACTATCTTTGCTTTTGTTTTCTTCAATTCTACATAATTTTAGCAAAGTATCATTAGTAATGTTAGTTGGTTTAATTAATTTTTCATTAATTTTATTTTTTTTTAAAAAACTTTTAAAGAAATTTGACTTTATATCAATATTTAAATTTTTAATAATAGGTATTAATTTGTTGAATTTTACGAGTTTAATAGACCTATAAGTATCGTTATTACAAAGCCACTTAAATTTTTTAAATAATTTTAAAGATTCATCGTTACAAAATGTAATTTGTGTTGGACATATTTTCATCCATTCTTTTGTTAGGATTGAACCAAATCCTTTTTTTCTAAATTCTTTAAGGGTTAAAAAATCTGTGAACCAAATTGCATCAATTAATTTTTTTTGAAAGTTAAGTTTTGCAGGTATCAATCCTGCCATACTTACAATTTTAGATTTATATTCTAGAACTAAAGGCTCATGGTTGTTATAGCCAATTCTATAGTACCACTTCCAATTTTTGATTAGATTTTTATAACGCAAAGGAAACGCTGCTCTGTAAAAATTGTTAAGTAGATCAATATTTACTTCAGAAATTTTTTTGATTTTATAATCCATAACAATATATTATAAATCTAATTATGTTTAATTTTATAAAAAAATTTATATCAGAAAACACAGGTATTCTCATTCGTTTAGATGATGTTGCAGAAAACATGAACTGGCCACTTATGAAAAAATGTGAATTGTTATTTGACAAGTACAATATTAAGCCATTGCTAGGTGTTGTAACAAATAATCATGATCCTGATCTTTTAGCCAATCAAAAAAATGATAGTTTTTGGGATCAAATCAGGTCTTGGAAAAAGAAGGAATGGGAAATCTCAATGCATGGATATACACATGTGTATGACCAGGATACAAATAAAAAAGATTATTTTAATTATGGTGGCAAATCTGAATTTTTTGGACACACTTATGATGAGCAATTTTCAAGAATTAATAAAAGTTTACAAGTGTTCAAAAAAGAGAATATAGAGGTAAGATCTTTTTTTGCTCCAAACCATACATACGACTTAAATACTTTTGATGCTTTAAAAAATAACAATATTTTTAATATAATTGATGGTTACGGATTAATGCCTTTTAGTAATAATAGTCTAAATTTTATACCTCAATTATTTTATCAAGTAAGACTGCTACCATTTGGAATTCAATCAACTCAAATACATCTAAATTATTGGAATGAAAATGATTTTTTAGAGTTTAAAAAATTTATTATTAAGAATAATAAAAAAATAATTTCTTTTGATCAGGCAGTAAATAAAATTAATAATAATTTACACTATAAATTTATTAATTTAGTAACAGAAAAAATTCTAAAATTGATTAGAAAATTTTAATTTTTTTTTTGATACATTATACAATTTAAAATATCATTAAAATGAATTTTTTTTGGTTATTTTGTATCAATCTCTAAAATCCCAAGTTTAATATCTTTTTCTGAAAAACTCAAAAGAATTGAGATATATCTATTTTGAATCATTTTTATATAAGTTTTTTTTGATATTGAAACTTTGAACTTAAAATTATTTTTTTTATATTTTTTAAAGTTTTTTTCAATTATACCAATCAAAGAAACATCTCTTTCAAGACTTAAATCTAGTTTAATTTTCATTTTTTTAAAAGTTGGAATTGCATTTTGATTTCTCTTTAAAAAAAATATTATTATTTTGCCATTTTTTTTCAGACTCTTCTTTGCTAAATTTAACAAAATATTAATTTCTTTTTTTTTAAAAAAATGAATAGTTTGCTTTATTAAAATTAAATCAAAATTATTCTTACAACTCTTTAAGTATTTAATAGCATCTTTTTTTTTAAAAATAATATTCTGCTTATTTTTTATATTTTTAACAACATCTACTCCTATTGGCTTAACGTTAAATTTGTATTTTTTTTCTAGAAAATAAATTAAATTAGCTCTACCGCATCCAATATCAAGAATTGTCGTTTTTTTATTAATATTTATTTTTGATTTTAAAAAATTATGAAAAGAAGAAATATATTTTACTGATGAAAGCCAAGTTTTGTTATCCCAGTTCTTTAGTAGCTTCATTAAAGAGCCACGATAGCCGCAGCTATTGAAGCAAGCCTTGCTTGCACATCATCTGCGCGGCTCGTAATAACAACAGGAACTTTTCCTCCTACAACGACTCCTGCTGCACATGCGCCCATAAAATAAATCATCATTTTAACTAAAGCGTTCCCAGCTTCAACGTTGGGAACTAATAAGATATCTGCATTTCCAGCAATAATATTTTTAATACCTTTAATATTTGCTGCTTTTTCAGAAACAGAATTATCAAAAGCCATTGGACCAAATACGTCTGCATCTACTCCTTCATCTTTAGCTCTCTTAGTAATCTCGTTGGCATCAATTGAACTTGGAACACTTTCTAAAACTTCTTCTGTAGCAGATAAGATAGATACCTTGGGCCTGTTTATTCCAATTCTTTTTGCAAAATTTACAGAATTTTTTAATATATGTATTTTAGTTTCCAATTTTGGCAAAACGTTTAAAGCTCCATCTGTAATAATGAAAGGTTTATCATCTTTATATAAAGTCATATGCCAAACATGACTTAATCTTTTCTTACCTATTAGATTTAGATCCCTTTTTAAAACAGCCTTCATTAAGATATCCGTATGTATATGTCCTTTTACAATAACCTTTATTTTATCTTCACTTGCCATTTTGGCGGCTATAGGAGCTGTATTATTTTCATCTGTTTCATTAATAATTTCATATTTTGATATATCCCATTTTAAATCAGAGGCATGTTTTTCTATTATAATTTTGTCTCCAACAAAAACAGGTTCAATTAAATTTATATCAACAGCTTGTTTTGTTGCTTCCATAGCAACTAATTTACCAGCGTTAACTAGAACTGCTTTTACTACTCCTTTAGCTTTAGCAATAGCAAGTAAATTTTCTGGACAAACAATTCTTTTTTTAGATAGCATTTAATTTTTTCATTTCTTCTAATATCAGCGAAGGAATAGATATATCTTTATTTAGGTTTTTTTTATAGGTTTTATTTTTTCTTTCTCCAGGGTAAAGAATATTTGAAACACCTTTAGCTTTTGGCAGTTTTTTGACAAGAGCAATATTTTTTTTTATTTCTTTTAAGTAATTTTTACCAATAAATATTTTAGGATTAATTGTTATAAATAGGTGCCCCATATTTTGCGGGCCTGAAAAATCGTCAAATGGATCTTTAGTTTTTCCGCCATGACTACTTCCTGTTAAGACGCCACTTAAAATATCGACCATCCAAGCAAGTCCTGAGCCTTTAAATCCAGCAATAGGTAATTGTGTTCCAAGTAGAGCTTGTTTTGCATTTGTAGTAATATTACCAGCACTATCCATAGCAACACCATGAGGAATTTTTTCACCAAGTTTACTCGCTAGTCTGATTTTACCCCGATTAATCATCGCAGTAGACATATCTAAAATAAACGGAGCTTTACCAGTCGGTGTTCCAAAACAAACAGGATTAGTTCCAAACAAAGCTTTTTTAGCTCCATAAGGCGCCAGAGCTGGCGGCGCATTAGTAAAACACCAAACCATTAAACCCTTATTCACTGCTTGCTCAGCATAAAAACTAGACAAACCATAATGACTACTTTTTTTAACAGCAACCAAACCTATACCGGTCTTTTTTGCATTCCGGATTGCTTGCTCTATGCCTATATCAGCAGAAACAAACCCTATACTATTGTCCCCATCAACAAATGAAACAGAAGAAGATATTTTTTTTACTTTTATTTTAGGCTTCGGATTAATTAGTTTTTTGTCTATTCTGTCGCAATACATTTTTAATCTAGCTAAGCCATGAGATTTAGCCTTAACTAATTCCGCTTTAATTAGGTAGTTTGAACAAATTTCAGAATGCTTATTAGAAAGACCATGTTTTAAAAATATTTTTTTAACTTTAGACTTTAATAAGTTTTTTTTCATTTAATTTTTTTATTGCCTTTATTCTCCCAGTAATCAATTCTTTGTTTCTGATCTTCAATTAAATTTTTACAAAATAATCCTCTTACTTTCATTTGCTCTCTTAAAACTTTATTGTTTGTTTTTAAAATTTTACTAATTTTTTCAAATTCTCTTTTATTATTTTTAGCCATAGTTTCTGGTTCTAGTTCTAAAACTTCCCCCAGATCATGTGAAAATTTTAATGCCGTGTCAGCACTTTTTTCTAAACCATCAATCACTTTTTTGTCTCTAGCTAAAGTATCTATAATCTTATCTTGTTTAAAACTTTCAGCTGTAATTAAATAAAATGCATAGCAAGAGGTATAATCCTTCTGGATATTTTCAAGAACAAATTTAGCCACTTTCTCTTCTTTTGTTTTTTCTAACGCAAAAGCTCCTGTCATTAAAAGCGTTGAAAATGCTATATATAATATTTTTTTCATTAAACTTGTTTATTGTATCTCACTATTTTTCTATGATTTATTGATTATTTATATTAACTTATCAAAAATAATGACTACATCAAACTACAAATCTATTGCTGCTAATTTAAAATTTGAAGGTCGAGCATTTATAGGCGGTAAATATGTTGACGCTATAGATGGGGGGAGATTTGAAACTATAAATCCTGCTACAGGGGACACACTTTGTTCCGTTGCTAAATGCAATTATAAAGATGTTGATTTAGCCGTTAAAGTTTCTAGAAAAGCTTTTAATAGTGGAATTTGGTCCAGAACCTCTCCAGAATTTAGAAAAGATATCCTTCTTAAATTTGCAGAATTATTGAGAAAAAATGGAGAAGAAAATTCAGTTCTTGAATGTGTTGATACTGGTAAGTTAATTGGTGATTGTATAAATGAAGTTGCTAATGATGCTCCTATGCATTTTCAGTGGTACGGAGAACTAATAGATAAAGTTTTTGGAAAAATTGGTCCTACCGAACCATCGCTGACAAGTTTAATTGTTAAAGAACCAATTGGAGTTGTTGCTGGTGTTGTACCTTGGAATTTCCCTTTAATGATGGCGGTATGGAAGATGGCTCCAGCTTTGGCCGCAGGATGTTCTGTTATAATTAAACCAGCGGAGGATACTCCTTTAACTGCAATTAGAGTTGCCCAAATTGCAAAAGAAGCAGGAATTCCTGACGGTGTTTTAAATGTTATTCCAGGTTTTGGTGATGCTGGTGAAGCCTTAGGTAGACACGATGATGTTGATGCAATTTCATTTACTGGTTCAACTGAAGTTGGCGGCTTATTTATGAAGTATTCTGGTGAAAGCAATTTAAAGACTATTGGTTTAGAAATGGGTGGAAAAAGTCCATTTATAGTTTTAGAAGATGCAAAGTTAACAGATGAATTAATAGATAATGCAATTAATTCTGCTTTTTGGAATGGCGGTCAAAACTGTTCTGCAAATATGCGTCAGATAGTTCACAGTAAAGTAAAAAATGAATTTTTAGAAAAGGTCTCAAAAAAAGTTAAAGCTCTTAAAGTTGGAGATCCTTTGGACCCAACTTCTAATATCGGATCAATGATTTCTAAAAAACATTTAGCAACAGTCGATAGTTTTATTCAAAAAGGAATAGATGAAGGTGCCAAGCTTTTATTTGGAGGAGTTTCTAATGGAGATCAAAAAGGATATTTTGCGAAACCAACTCTTTTTGATAATTTAAAAGAAAATATGACAATAGCTCAAGAAGAAATTTTTGGCCCTGTCTTAGGGGTGATTACAGTTGACAATACAGAAGAAGCTTTAAAAATAGCAAATAATTCAAAGTATGGATTGCACGCAAGTGTGTTTACCCAAGATATTGATAAAGCATTTCATTTAGCAAAAAGTTTACCTTGTGGAACAGTATCTGTTAATACTTTTTCAGAAGGAGACATTAAAACTCCATTTGGAGGATATAAACGATCGGGTTCTTTAAGTAGAGATCAAGGAACAGAAGCTTTAAATCAATATCTTCAAACTAAAACTATTTGGATTAGTCACTCATAAAATTAGATGATCAAGCCTTTTAAATTGAATGTTTCGGATAACATTCTTAAAGAAATTAATAATAAGGTAAAAAATTACCCATGGCATGAAATGCCTAATGATGGCGGATGGGAGTATGGAACTAACCTTGAATATATGAAAGAAATTTCGAATTATTGGGTTACTAAATTTAATTGGAAAAAATATGAGTCTGAAATAAATAATTTTTCTAATTTCAAAACAAAAGTGGAGAATATTGATGTTCATTTTATAAAAGAAAAAGGAAGTGGTTCCAATTCGATGCCACTATTGTTAATGCATGGATGGCCTGGATCTATTATTGAGTTTCTTCATATAATAGATAAACTTGCCCACCCAGAGAAATTCGGAGGTAAAGAAGAGGATGCTTTTGACGTAATCGTGCCATCATTACCTGGCTTTGGATTTTCCAGCAGACCATCAAGACCAATTGGACCTAGAAAAATTGCAAAAGTTCTAAATGAACTAATGACAATAAATCTTGGCTATAAAAATTATCTCGCTCAAGGGGGTGACTGGGGAGCTACAATTTGCAATTGGCTTGGATATGATCATCCGCGTACATGTAGAGCTATTCATATAAATTGTCTAACAATGCGACTTGCAGATGGACCTAGGACACAAGAAGAAAAAGATTGGCAAACTAAATTTGATGAGGATCAAATTATGCAAGATGGTTATAGAACTCAACAAGCAACCAAACCTCAAACATTAAGCTACGGAATGATGGATAGTCCAGTTGGAATTGCAGCATGGATAATAGAGAAAATGTATTTTTGGTCAGATTTAAAAAATACAAATATTGAAAGTGTTTATTCAAAAGATGTTTTACTAGCTAATATTATGGTTTACATTGTAACCAAAACTTTTAATACTGCTTCATGGATTTACTACGGAAGAAGAGAGGAAGGCGGTCGTTTTTTTCCAAAAGACTTTAAAAAAATTGAAATCCCAACAAGTATTGCAGTTTTCCCTGCTGAAATGTCAACTTGGCCACCTCGTTCTTATGTTGAAAGAATATTTAACATCAAACAATGGAGCACAATGTCTAAAGGCGGTCATTTTGCCTCTTTAGAACAGCCAGATTTACTAACTAATGATATTATAAAGTTTGCAAGAAATTTACGTTAGGAAATGAGTTTTTTATTTTTAGGGTTTATTACTGGTTTAAGTTTAATTTTAGCACTAGGTGCTCAAAATTTATTTGTAATTGAACAAGGGCTAAAAAAAAACTATATTTTTTTAGTATGCTTAATATGCTCGACATCTGATTTATTGCTTATCTTTTTAGGAATTTTTATATTTAACTATTTTCAAGAATTTTTTACTTTAAATGTGGAAATAGCATTAAACTTACTGCTATTAATATTTTTGCTTTATTTTATATGGTCAAAAATAAAAACAGAAATTTATAAAAAAAGTTTTAATCTCCAGAAAAAAAAATATTCATTATTAAAAACAGTATTAAAAACACTTGGTTTTACGTTTCTTAATCCACATGTTTATTCTGATACAGTATTTTTTTTAGGAAATTTTTCTAAAAACTTTAAATTAGTTGAAAAATTATCTTTTGGTTTTGGAGCTTCTATTTCTTCATTTATATTTTTTTTCATTCTTGGCTACATGTCAAAATATTTATCGAATTATCTCTATAATAAAAATGTATGGAAGTTTATAAATATAATAATTACAAGTGTTATGACACTGTTATCAATATATGTTTTAAAAAACCTCTTCAAATTATTCTAAGTGTTAAACAAAATTTTTTTTAACAATATAGAGTCCAAGTGCAACAGCAGGACCAATTCCTAAAGCAAATAATATAGTTCCTATTCCAATTGTTCCACCCAAATACCACCCTATAGAAACAGCAGTAATTTCAAGAAATACTCTCACAGAAGCTATTGGTAAGTTAGTTTTTTGTTGCAACCCAATCATCAAACCGTCTCTTGGACCCGGCCCTAAATTTGCCACCAAGTATATTGAAGCCCCTAACCCAACCGTAAGTACGGCGGTGATGGCTAGCAATATTTGAAATAAATAAATTTTTGGAGTTGGTACAAATTTGACACAAAGATCTATCATCAAAGCAATAATTAGCGCATTAAGAACTGTTCCAATTCCAGGTTTTTGATTTAAAAAAAACCAAAAAAATAAAACACCAATACTTATAAATAAAGAAACAGTTCCAATAGTAAAGTGTAAATTTAAAGAAATACCATGAGCTAACACAGACCAAGGTGAAGCACCAGTGATGGAAACTATTAGCAAACCCTCACCCAAACCAAACAACATTAAGCCAAAACATAAGAAAAAAAAAGTAGAAATTTTAGGACGTAAATTTAAAGGTTTAACTGAACTCCACGAAACTTTTGGAATATTTTTGATAGATAAAAACATATATTATATCTATTGATTATGTTCTATATTTTTTCATAGAAGAATTAGCCAATATTAAATTAGGATCCAAAAAAGTTTTTGAAAGTTTAATTTGCTCAAAAGATTTAAATGCAAAAATAGCTATGGGTAGTTCGGTGCAACCAAGTATTATTTTTTTACATTTCATTTTTACCAAAAAATTCACAGCTGGTTTAATAGCTTTCTCAGCATCTTTAATTTTTCCCATTTTCACAAATTTAATTGCTTTGTTTACACTTCTATTCTGCAAAGATTTACTTGGGTTTACTAAATTAAATTTTTGATCAAAAAATCTATTATAAACCCCTGTTTTTAGAGTTCCCTCAGTGGCAAGTAAACCAATTTTAGAATTTTTAACACATGTCTTTTTTGCATACAGATAGACTTCTTTAGGCATGCTAATTATTGGAATATTGATATTCTTTTTTAAATCGTCATACCAATAATGAGCTGTGTTACAGGGAATTACAATAAATTTACACTTACTTTTTTGTAGTAAAAGGCACCCATCCATCAAACTTTTTAAAACCTTATTATATTTATGTAAATTTTCGGGTCTTCCGGGTATATTCGATTTATTATACAAAACAAAAAGTGGGTATTTTTGGTCAGTTTTTCCTCTACTTAACTTTGCGAGCTTATTACAGAAATCAAGGCCTGCTTGTGTTCCCATTCCTCCTAAAATTCCTATCATAATAATTTTATTTTCATAATATTGTTCTTTTAAAAGTACTATTATTTAATCATTATTTTATTTTAATTTTGTAAGGTATATATATTAATGATGAACGTAAAGGATTTCGTTTATTTTCGCTAAAATGTTTTTATGATATGAAAAAAGGAAGAGCTCCATCACAAGTTTCATCACAAGCACTTTTAAATGTTGCTAAATCTATTAGTTTCAATGCGCAAAATTATATTCCTAAAGAAGGAGTTTCATTTTCATTATTTAAAATTGAAATTCTAGCTGGATTAACTGTATCTTTAGCTTTAGTTCCTGAAGCTATCGCGTTTGCTTTTGTAGCAGGTGTCGCTCCGCTATCTGGACTTTATGCTGCTTTCATAGTTGGGTTAATTACAGCTTTATTTGGCGGTCGCCCTGGAATGATTTCTGGAGCAACTGGAGCATTAGCTGTTGTTATGGTGTCGTTAGTTATGGATCATGGTGTGGAATATTTATTTGCAACTGTAGTTTTAATGGGAATTTTACAATTGATTGCAGGAATATCTAAACTTGGTAAATTTATTAGAATGGTTCCCCAATCCGTGATGCTAGGGTTTGTTAATGGCTTGGCAATAGTAATTGGAATCTCTCAACTAAATCAATTTAAAACAATTAATTCTATAGGAGAATCAGTTTGGATTTCCGGAGACACATTAACCTATTCAATAATATTCATTGGTTTGACCATGTATATCATTTGGTTGTTACCAAAAATGACTAAAATATTACCATCTACATTAGTGGCTATTTTATTTACCACTATTGTAGTGCTAGTTTTTAAAATTGATATTCCAAACGTAGGTGATTTAGCCAGTGTAAAAGGCGGTCTTCCTCAATTCTCAATCCCATCTGTACCTTTTGATATAAAAACACTAGAAATTATATTTCCGTATGCTTTTATTTTAGCTTCAATTGGATTAATAGAAAGTTTGTTAACTTTGAATTTAGTTGGTGAGATTACCAACAAAAGGGGCGGAGCTAGCCAAGAATGCTTAGCGCAAGGATTAGCAAATACCGTCACGGGTTTTTTTGGAGGAATGGGCGGGTGCGCAATGATCGGACAGTCGATGATTAATGTCAGCTCAGGCGGAAGAACACGAATTGCAGGAATAACAGCTTCATTATTTTTGTTATTTTTTATTTTATATGCCTCCAGATACATAGAAATGATTCCAATAGCCGCTCTTGTAGGTGTTATGTTTATGGTTGTGATTGGAACATTTGCTTGGAATTCAATAAAAATTTTATTTTTTGTACCAAAAAGTGATGCGTTAGTTACTGTTCTTGTTACTATTGTTACTGTTATAGCAGATTTAGCTGTTGCAGTAATTGTTGGAGTGATTGTTTCTGCGTTGGTTTTTGCATGGAAATCAGCTTCAAAAATTAGAGCTACAGAAAGATTATCTAAATCAGAAAAAGGTGCAAAAGTTTATGAAATTGAAGGACAGCTTTTCTTTAGTTCGGCAAATAGTTTTATAGAAATTTTTAATCCATCTAAAGATCCAAAAGTTGTAATTATCGATTTTGCAAAATCAAAAGTAATCGATCAATCTGCTTTAAAAGCAATTGAAGACATAGCCGAAAAATATAATAGTTTTGGAAAAAAAGTTAAACTTAGACATTTAACTCGTGATTGCCATAAATTATTAAGTAGAGCAGGCCAGCTTGTCGTAGATAGCGACGATGATCCAGATTATGGAATGGCAGTAGACTACGGTGTTAAATTAGGCATTTTTGGAAAATAAAGGTGTCTCAGTCAAGTAAAAATTAAATAGATTAAGCCCGCAATTTGAATAAAATTTATAATCACTGATAACGCATGTGAATACATAAATTTTTTTTCTTCTTGATTGTCTTTTAATTTATTTATTAAGGGCATGAGAACAAGCAAAGAGAAAGTTAATAAAATTGTAATAATAAGAGTAATATAAAAATCTAAATTAATAGAGGAAATATACAAAAGTAACAGCACAGCAATTGATAAAATGACTAAATTAACAAGGTAATAATATGGAAATATCTTTCTAACAAATTTACCAGCGTTTTTAGCATCAAGAACTTTAAATGTTACCGGTGCAATCACGAATGAGAAAAAGAGCATTGCCCCAAGACTAATTGCAATCAAGTTATGTATTAAATTTTCAATCATTTTAATGACAACTTATATTATATCTTTTTAATTTATAGTAATTGTAAGGTAGAGGCGTTATAAATCCAGCAAATAGCATTATAGGCACAACATACCAATTTAATAACGCTCCACCCGTAAAAACAAAGTCCGTAAGATTCATAGCTATTTCCATACTTACCATAGAAATAAAACTCATTCCTAATGCAGTCTTAACTGCATTTTGTAATTTAAAATTTTGTCTTATTAAAATAACTGTTTCTAAGGAGATACTAGTAAGTAAACCGTTTATAATTGCCAAAATCATTATGCCTAAAACAGGAAAGATTATTTCTGTAATTTGAAAGAAAAGTATAGTTCCAAAATCTCCTATAGAACAACCTAATAAACACCAACTTGTATTCTTAATACTTTTTTTCCAAGTATGTTTGCAATTCCAATTTATTTTTGATACCTCAGAGCTCATTTTTGCTTTAAGATAATAGATGAGCGATTAAAAGAACAGTACCAGTAATTCTAAAACCATGCTTCAGCACAAACCATATTTTGATTTGTTTTTCATCATTTTGATCTTTATATAATTTTTCAATTCTCCAGCTAACTACTGAAGCAATATATGAATAAATTGAATAAGCTAAATAGCCAGTCATAATTTTTTAACCTTTCCCACGCCATGGAATAGTTTTGGCAATTATTTTTCTGATTGTGACATCAAACAATAAACCAAGCATACCCATAACAAATATTGTTATCCATATAACTTCGTATTGCATATACTTTCTCGCAATGTTTTCAACAAAACCAATACCAGTGGTTCCTGCTAAAAATTCAGCAGCAACTAATGTTCCCCAACACATTCCAACTGCAACTCTTATTCCGGTTAAAATTTCAGGTAAAGAATTAGGAAATATTACATTTTTCAATATTTGCCACTTTGATGCACCTAGCGAGTGAGCAGCATGTATTTTTGATAATTGAGTTCCAGAAGCGCCAGCTCTTGCTGAAATAATCATAATAGAAAAAGAAACCATGAATAATAAAAAAACTTTACCAACATTATCAATTCCGAAAACTGTTATCACTAGTGGGGCCCAAGCTAATGGGGGGACTGGCCTATATAATTCAACTAAAGGGTCAAAAAATCCTTTAGCAAATCTATTTAAGCCCATAAAAATTCCAAGAGGAACTCCGAAAATAATTCCAAGTGTTAAACCCATAAATACTCTTAAGAATGAATCCCAGATATGTCCGTAAGGAATAGGGATTTTAAATGCTTTAAATTCTCCAGTTGCAACATTTAAAACTTTGCTTTTAAAATTGGGTTTAACCGTACCATCTTCGGAGTGAACCGGGTATTTACCGGGAACAACGTCTGCAATCCAATCAGGAAGAATAAAACCAACTATTTGATTAACACCCATCATTTCATACCAAATCATTGGCACATACTTAAATCCTACGCTAGGCCTTAAAAGATCCGCAAATATTCTAAATGTATCAGAAGGTTTAGGTAACCATCTTCCTGGCCCATCTTCTGAACAAGTCGGACCGCTTGATAAAATAGTTCCACCTGGAAAAAATACTGCATCTATTAATTTTAAATTTCCCTGCTGTTTATTTTGAACATCATCGAAATCTCTAATAGCTTGCTCCATTTTATTCAAAGCTTTAGGAGGAAAAATACTTGCGTACTCAATTCTTTGGTTAAGTTTTAATATATCTTTAATCCAACTCATTTCTAAATCCCGGTCATCATTAAGAGTATCTTTATATTGATCAGCAATAGTTTTAATTTCTTCTGAAATTCTTAAGTATTCAGGGTTGTGGTTTCTCATTTCAAAAAATACATCACTTATCTCAATAAGTTCGATTGCAGCAGTATGAAATTTTAAACCAATTTTACTCTCAGGCAATGTTGGCACTTCCTCACCAGTAGTTCCCCATCCAGTTTGTTTTTTTAATGCTTCAATTCTTTTACTTTCTTCCTCTGGGCTTAATGGAGGGGGATACGAATCTTTTGGAAATTTTTGAGTTAAAATGACTATTCTATTTGTTAAGTTATCTATTGTAGATTTATTTTTTTCTTCTAAAAAGTTTGGATTAGTTAAAGAAGGTAATACAAATTTGGTCTTTTCAAGTAAGTCCAAATATATATTTTTATCTGAATTACTTAAAGTGGGATGATTTGTAACTTCTTTAATTTTGGCTCTTAAATTTATATTTTCTCTTTGAATTATAGACGTACTTTTGTGCTGTCTTTCCTCAATAGGAAAAAGATATTTTAGAGACATTAATGAGTCTGTTACTTTTCCAACCTGACAAAGTTCATTTGCAGATTTAGGATAAAATGATTTTGCTATGTCCCAAGAAAAATAAAGCCATGATAATATCAAAACACTTGACCCTACAACAACCCAGTGAACTCCACCTTTAGCTCTCTCTGGATTGCCAAATACTGCATCTATTTTTTCATTTTTTACTAATTTTTTTCCGTAAAGAATGGCTCCAATTACGGAGACAATAATTGCAAATGTAAAAATTCCAGTTAGCATATTAATTCTCTTTACCCATTATTTCTTCTTCCATATCCCAAATCATGGTTAAAATTTCTTCTCTTTTACTTACAAATTCTTTATCATTTTTTATTTCCCTTAAATCTTTCTTTAATCCCATTAAAGCAAAAGGGAGTTTATACTCTCGATGTATTCTTCCTGGTCGAGGCGCCATTACATAAACTCTTTCTCCAAGTAACAATGCCTCCTCAACGGAGTGGGTAATTAAGACGATTGTCTTACCTGTTTCTTTCCAAATTTTTAAAACTAGAGACTGCATTTTTTCTCTTGTTAAAGCATCAAGAGCTCCCAAAGGTTCATCCATTAAAATTACTTCTGGATCATTAATTAAACATCTTGCAAGTGCAACTCTTTGCTGCATACCACCAGATAATTGATAGGTTGGAGTATTACCAAAACCTTGAAGGCCAACTATGTCTAACCACTCTTCAACTTTTTTTGCTGTTTTAATTGGATCTTCTTTTTTCATACGTAAACCAAAATTTACGTTTTCAGCAACAGTGAGCCATTCAAATAAAGCTCCTTGTTGAAATACCATTCCTCTATCTACACCGGGACCATTAATCTCTTTATCACCTAATATTATTTGCCCAGATGTTGGCCTAATAAAACCTGCAGTAATATTTAATAAAGTTGTTTTTCCACATCCAGAAGGGCCAAGAACTGTTAAAAGTTCTCCTTTATTTAATTTAAAATTAATATCTTTGAGTGCGTGTACTGTTTCTCCTTTTGGAGACTTAAAAATCATATTTAAGTTTTTTGAAACTAAATCACTCATAAAATTTGTTTATTATCT
>Ga0114997_10002493_pt1 | contig 14810 bp, 13 predicted proteins | sample ArcticOcean_MG_C_2_FD_87045 | JGI IMG/M metagenome (GOLD analysis project Ga0114997, IMG submission 87045) | Marine microbial communities from western Arctic Ocean - ArcticOcean_MG_CB4_136 | ecosystem: Environmental > Aquatic > Marine > Oceanic | place: Arctic Ocean: Canada Basin | collected... | reverse complement strand
TTTTAAATCCTGACCGTGTGTCAATGCCTGACTTTGATATAGATTTTTGTGAGGAAAAAAGAGATCTTGTTTTCAAGTATTTAACAACAAAATATAAAGATAGCGTTGCCCACATAATCACCTTTGGAAAGTTAAAAGCAAGAATGGTTATTAGAGATGTGGGTAGAGTTTTGGGTTTACCATACGGCTTTGTTGATAGCATTTCAAAAATGATACCATTTGACCCTTCAAGACCACAAAGCTTAACAGAATGTATTAATAGTGAGCCACGACTTCAAAAATTAGTTAACGAAGACCCCCGTGTAAAAAAATTAACAGATCTTTCTTTAAAACTAGAAGGTTTAAATAGAAATGTGGCAACTCATGCAGCTGGTGTTGTAATTGCAGATAGAAAATTAACTGAAGTTGTGCCTTTATATAAAGATGCTGGAGCAAATCTTTTATTACCATCTACACAATTTGATATGTATTCTGCTGAAAATGCAGGCTTAATTAAGTTTGATTTTTTAGGTTTAAAAACTTTAACTGTAATTAATAGAACTCAAAAACTAATTAATAAAAAAGTTAAAAATTTTAAAATTGAAGATATTGACTTTGAGGATAAGAAAGTTTTTGAACTATTATCATCTGGTCATACAGTTGGATTATTCCAAGTGGAGAGTGCTGGTATGCGTGAAGCATTATTGCAGATGAAACCTAATCATATTGAGGATATTATTGCTTTAGTTGCTCTTTATCGTCCTGGACCAATGAACAATATACCTGTTTATAATGATTGTAAAAATGGTAAACAAACTCCAGATTATTTACACCCATTACTTGAGGATATTCTTAAGCCAACTTATGGAGTTATTATTTATCAGGAGCAAGTAATGCAAATTGCGCAAAAACTTTCTGGGTTTACAGCTGGTGAAGCTGATATTTTAAGAAGAGCAATGGGTAAAAAGAAGAGAGCAGAATTAGAAAAACAAAAACAAGGTTTTATTGCAGGCGCTCTTAAAAATAGCATCAGTAAGGAAGTTGCAGCAAGTATATTTTTGAAAATCGAACCATTTGCTGAGTATGGTTTTAATAAAAGTCATGCAGCAGCTTACGCAATCATTTCTTATCAAACAGCATTTCTAAAAACATATTACCCAAATGAATTTTTTGCCGCCTCTATGACAATGGATCTGTCAAATCAAAATAAACTTGGTGAATTCCACGAAGAACTTAAGAGAATTAATATTAAAGTTGTACGCCCAGATATAAATAAGTGTTTTGCAGACTTTCAGTTTGATGAAAACAATTTCTATTATGCTTTAGGTGGAATTAAGAGTGTAGGGTACGAGGCAATATCAAATGTTGTTAAAGAGAGAAAAGAAAATGGTGAATTTAGATCGATAAATGATTTTTTAAACAGAGTTAATCCGAAAGATATTAATAAACTACAATTAGAAGGTTTAGTCAAAGCTGGAGCCTTTGATAGTATAGATAATAATAGACAAGCATTGTTTAATTCAATTCCTAATTTTATCTTAAAAACAAAAAGTATTTTTGAAAATAAAGCTGCTAACCAGATAGACTTATTTGAATCTGATGAAGAACAAGACAATGAAATAATTCTTAATATAGAAGATTGGAAATTTGAGGAAAGACTATCTAGAGAATTTGAAGCAGTAGGTTTTTTCATATCAGACCATCCATTAAATCAATTTAAAGAAATTTTTAATGATTATAGAATTATTGATTATAGTAAATTCAATTCAGATGATAATATTAAAGAGGGAAACATTGCTGCAACACTTCTAAAAATTACAGAAAGAAAAACTGCCAAAGGAAACTCGTATGGTGTTATCAAATTTACTGATTTAACCAGTGTATTTGAGCAATTTGTTTTTTCTGATATCTTAAATCTAAATAGAGAAATTTTAATTGAAGGTAATTCACTTATATTAACTTTAATAAAAAATATTTCTAACGATGAAAACAGGTTTAAAAGAGTTAATGTCCAAAAAATTGCTTCTCTCCAAGACTTATTTAATAAGCCAGTTTCTGAAATAACATTTGATATCAAAAACACTGATGAAATTAATAAAATTTCCAATTTAATTAAGAATAATGGCTCCACAAATGTCAAAATTAATTTTAAGGAAGGAGATAAAAAACTTACCTTTAAATTGCAAAATAAGCGTGATGTTGATAGAAAATCCATTAATATTCTCAAAAATCAAGGTATTTCAACGATTATTAACTAAAAAAGACTTGTTTGTTTTTAAAATAATTTGTAAATACCACTTAATTTAAATTAACACGCACACAGTTTGTGGTTTTATACCTCCGGTCCTTAAATGGAAGTTACTGTGGTGGCTTAACCGGGAATAAATATGAAGATACCAAATATAACGATCCAGCAATTACTAGAAGCAGGCGTACACTTAGGACATAAAACTTTAAGATGGAATCCAAAAATGAAAAAATATATTTTTGGTAAAAGAGACTCAATACACATCATTGATTTAACTCAAACTTTAGAATTAACAAATGTAGCCTTAGAAAAAGTCTATAATACTATTATTAATAATGGTAAAATACTTTTTGTATCCACTAAAAAACAAGCATCAGAATCTATTGCAGAAGTAGCAAAAGAAACAGGTCAATTCTGGGTTAATTATAGGTGGTTAGGTGGAATGCTGACCAACTGGGGAACTATATCTGGTTCTATAAAAAAAATGAAAAAATACGAGATGGATTTAGTTTCTGAAAATAGAGGCTTCACAAAGAAAGAACTTCTTAAAATGAGTGTAAAAAAGGGCAAACTTGAAAGATCACTCGGTGGCATAGCAGATATGAAAAAAGTCCCAGACTTAGTTTTTATTATCGATACAAATTATGAATCATTAGCAATTCAAGAATCTGTAAAATTAGGAATACCTATAATAGCAATTCTTGATAGCAACTCTAACCCAGATGGAATTGATTTTCCAATTCCTGGTAATGACGATGCTAGGAGAGCAATCGATCTTTATTGTAATTTAATTAAAGAAACTATAGAAAATGCAAAAAAAGCATCTCCATCCAAAGATGATGCAAAATCAGATACTGTTGTTACAAAAGAAAAGTCTACCAAAACAGTTCAAGAAATTGATAGAGAAAAACTAGATGCTAAATTTGAAAAAAAAAAAGACAAGCTAAACTAATATGAGTGATATTTAAAAAGTTAAACAATTAAGAGAAGCAACAGGGGCAGGTTTTAAAGATTGTAATTTAGCTGTTAAAGAATCAAATGGAGATCTAGATAAGGCTATTGAAATATTAAGAGTCAAAGGAATATCTAAAGCTTCTAAAAAAATGTCAAGAGACGCAAAAGAAGGTGTTGTTGCAACCAGTGGTGATGAAAACAAAATATCAGTTATTGAATTAAATTGTGAAACAGATTTTGTTGCAAAAAACGAAGATTATGTATTATTTGCTAAAGAACTAAGTGAATTAAACAATCACAATGAATCCAATCTTGTAAAATTAAATAAATCTAAAATGAAAAATAACCAAACTGTTGAAGATAATCTTGTTGCCTTAATAGCAAAAATGGGTGAAAAAATAACAATTGGTAGATTTAAAACTTTAAATAATTCAGGAGCAATGAATTTTAACTATTTACACACAGTTGTTAAGGACAACCTATCAAAACTAGCAGTAGTAGTTTCTATTGAGACAAATAATACTTCTGCTGATTTAAAATCATTTGGTAAGCAACTTGCAATGCACGTTGCTGCATCAAATCCTTTAGCCTTAGACTCAGGATCTATAGACAAAGTAATTTTAGAAAAAGAACAAAACCTTATTGCAGAAGAATTAAAAAACTCCGGTAAATCAGAAGATATAGCTCAAAAGATTAGCTTAGGTAAAATTAACAAATTTAAAGAAGAAAATGCTTTATTATCACAAGCATGGGTTATGGAACCTAAAAAGAAAGTGCAAGATATAGTCAAAGAACTTAGTATTAAAGACTTAAAAATTAAAGACTTTTACAGATTAAAAATTGGTGAATAAATGTTTAATGATAAAATATACAGTCAAAAAATGGATAAAACCTTTGATGTCTTCACAAAGGAACTTACCTCACTAAGAACAGGCAGAGCAAGCTCTGCCATGCTCGATTTAATTAAAGTTGATGTTTACGGACAACAAATGCCAATTAATCAATTATCTACAGTAACAACACCTGATGCGAGAACAATAAATATTCAAGTTTGGGATTTGAATAATGTAAAATTAGTTGATTCAGCAATAAAGAAATCAGAATTAGGACTTAATCCACAGATAGATGGTCAATTAATGAGACTGCCAGTTCCAGACTTAAGTGAAGAAAGAAGAGCAGAAATGAAAAAAATCATAAAATCAATGGGTGAAAAGTGTAAGATTTCGATAAGAAATATCAGAAGAGAAGCAAATGATGAATTAAAAAATTTATTAAAAGATAAAGAAATTAGTGAAGATGACGAAAAAAAATTTGAAAAAATTGTTCAAATATCAACAGACGAACATATTAAAAAAGTGGACGACAAAGTCACATCCAAGGAAAAAGAAATTATGACTATATGAACCTCTTAAAACACGTGGCCATAATTATGGATGGAAACGGAAGATGGGGGATGAAGTATAAGAAATCAAGAAATTTAGGACATAAAGCTGGTTTAAATACTGTAGAAAAAATTATCAAAGAAACAATAAAAAATAAAATTAGATTTTTAACCTTGTTTGCTTTTTCTACAGAGAACTGGAAAAGACCAAAAAAAGAAATTAATTTCTTATTCAGAATTTTAGAGGAATTTTTAACTCAAAAAACCATAAATTTAAATGCAAATGGTATTAAATTAAAAGTTATAGGTAATAAAAGCCCTTTTTCAAAAAAGTTAAAAAAAATTTTAGCTAACTCTGAAAAAATTACCAATAATAATAAAAAATTACAGATTAATTTAGCAATAAATTATGGTTCTAAAAATGAAATAATAAAAACTATAGGTCATATGAAAAAAGAAAAAATTTCACTTACTGAAAAAAATATTGGAAAAAACCTTTATACAAAAAATATTCCTGATCCAGATTTATTAATAAGAACTGGAAACACCAAAAGATTAAGCAATTTCTTACTATGGCAATTAGCTTATTCTGAAATTTATTTTGAAAAAAAACTTTGGCCTGATTTTACAAATAAAGATTATAATAAAATTTTAAATAATTTTAGAAATCTGAAAAGAAATTTTGGTGCGATTTAAGCATATGAGTGAACTTAAAAAAAGAATAATAACTTCAATAATTTTACTATCACTTTTGGTATTGATATATTTTTACTCTTTCATAATGGTTTTATCTGTAATTCTTGTATCAATTATTACATGGATTGAATTTTATAATCTAATTTACAAAATTTATAAAAAGAAAAATAAACAGGATAAATTTTTAAGATTTTTTTTTAAAGGGCTTTCTTTAATATACCTTATGTTATTTTCATTACTAATTTTTATAATTAAATCAGATTTTCCAAATCTCGAAGTATTTATTTTTTATTCAATAATTATATGTGTTAGTTCTGATATAGGTGGTTTAATAATTGGAAAAATTTTTAAAGGAAAAAAATTGACCAAAATAAGCCCTAATAAAACTATATCTGGATCAATAGGATCTTTTGTATTTGGATTAATATTAATTCCTTTTTTTCAGCAATTTTTAGGCAATATTAACATTTATTTAATAATTTTAATTACGTTGTTAATTTCACTAACATCACAATTAGGGGATTTGTTTATTTCATTTTTAAAACGTAAAGCTAATGTTAAAGACACCGGAGACCTATTACCTGGTCATGGAGGATTTCTTGATAGATTGGACGGAATCTTATTTGCTGTGCCTATAGGTTTAATATTATTTATTAGTTTCTAAGATTATGAAAAAAAAAATTTGTATACTTGGCTCAACAGGATCGATTGGTAAAACTACTTTAAAAATAATTCAAAAAGATAAAAAAAAATATAAAATTATCTTATTAACAACCAATAAAAATATTCAATTGTTAAAGAATCAAGCCATTAAATTTAATGTTAGAAATTTAATTGTTTTTGATAAAAATAAATTTAATCAACTAAAAAAAATTTTTAAAAATAGAAAGATAAACATTTTTAATAATATTAAAGATTTTAATAAAATTTTTTTAAAAAATAAGGTTGATTATACAATGTCAGCAATTGCTGGTTTTCCTGGTTTAGAACCAACCTTAGAAATTATTAAATTTTCAAAGAAAATTGCAATAGCTAACAAAGAGTCAATTATATGTGCCTGGAATTTAATAGAAAATAAATTAAAAAAATATAACACAAAATTTATACCAATTGATTCTGAACATTTTTCAATATGGTCTCTATTAGATAGAAAAATAAATACAAATTTAGAAAAAATTATAATAACTGCATCTGGAGGACCTTTTTTAAATTTACCATTTAAAAATTTTAAACAGATAAAGCCAGAAAATGCTATTAAGCACCCCAACTGGATAATGGGTAAAAAAATTTCTATCGATTCCTCAACTTTAATGAATAAAGTTTTTGAAGTTATAGAAGCTAAAAAAATTTTCAAAATAGATATTAAAAAATTTGAAATTTTAATTCACAGAGATTCTTACGTCCATGCAATTGTTAAGTTTAACAATGGATTATCAAAAATTTTAGTTCATGATACAAACATGATTGTACCTATATTTAATTCTTTAGATGACTTTGAGTATTCAAAATTGAAAACTAATGATTTAAATATTAAAAAACTAAATAATTTAAATTTAACTAAAGTTGATTTAAAAAGGTTTCCTGTTGTAAATATTCTTAAAAAAATACCTGCTAAATCTTCTTTATTTGAAACTGTTCTTGTAAGTGCCAATGATGAATTAGTTGATTTATTTTTAAAAAAACAAATTCCGTATTTAGATATTGCAAAAATTATTACCAAAATTCTAAGTCTGAAAAAATTCGCTAGATACAAAGATATTTCACCTAAAAATTACAAACAAATTTTTGTTTTAAATAAATATGTTCGATTGCAAACAAAGATCTTCAGTGTATAACATAACCTTATGTTTAAATATTTTTTAATCCTTCTGTTTTTAATAAACATTTCAATTAAAGCAAATGCCGAGATCATAAAAAAAATTGAAATAGATGGAAATAGCAAAATTTCTGTAGAAACTATGAAAGTTTTTGCTAATTTTAATATTGGTGACGATATGTCTAATTCCCAATTGAACAACTTGGTTAAGGATTTGTATGAAACAAATTTTTTTGAAGAAGTAAATATTTCAATTTCAGATGGAGTTCTATTTATAAATGTAATTGAAAATCCAATAATTCAAACTGTAGTTATTGAAGGTATTAGATCACAAACTATTGTCGATGCAATTAATGATATTTTGAAATTAAAAGAAAAAACTTCTTATGTAGAATTTTTAGCAAAAGAAGATTTGAATTTAGTAAAAGCTGTTTTAAAAACTGAGGGCTATTATTTTGTAGAGGTCAAGAGTTCTTTGTTAAAGAATTCTAATGATACTGTTGATTTGATTTACAACATTGATTTAGGTAAAAGAGTTGTAATCAATAAGATTAAATTTAATGGCAATAAAGTATTTAAAGATAGAAAATTAAGAAATGTTATTGTTTCTGAGGAAAATCATTTTTGGAAATTTATTTCTAAAAGTAAATTCCTAGATCCAAAAAGAATAGAATTAGATATTAAATTATTAACTAACTATTATAAAAATAAAGGCTATTATAATGCATCTGTAGAAAATGCCTCTGCAATAATTTCAGACGAAAGTGAATTTGAGCTAATTTTTAATATTGATGCTGGTCAAATATTCTACTTTAATAATCTGGAACTAGTTATTCCAAGTGATTATAACTCTGAAAATTTTATTCAAATTACTGATTTGTTTAAAGAGCTAAAAACAAAATCGTATTCCTACAATAAAATTTCTTCAATCTTAGATGAAATTGATAAAATAGCTCTAACCGATCAATATGAATTTATTGATGCAACATTAATTGAGTCAATTAAAGCAGATAAAATAGACATTGTTATTGAAATTAAAGAGACAGAAAAAAGATATGTAGAAAGAGTTAATATACTTGGAAATAATATCACAATGGAAAGTGTTATTAGAAAAGCATTAATTGTCGATGAAGGTGACGCATATAATAAAATTCTTCATAATAAATCTATAAATGCTCTTAAATCTAAAAATATTTTTTCTTCTGTCACATCTAAAATAAAAGATGGGTCTACAGATAGTCAAAAAATTATTGATATTCAAGTTACTGAAAAACCCACAGGAGAAATTACAGCTGGAGCAGGAATAGGTTCAAGTGGTGGTACCGTTAGTTTTGGTATTAAAGAAAACAATTTTTCAGGTAAGGGAATAGGTTTAAATACTGTCCTTGCAGTTTCAAAAAGTACTGTTAGAGGAATATTTTCAGTAAATAATCCTGATTTTAATTATTCTGGAAGAGCCTTAACAACCTCTTTTGAGAGTATAAAAGTTGATAAAAAAGCAACGTCTGGATACGAATCTACTAAAACAGGTTTTAAAGTTGGTACTTATTATGAGCAATATGATGATATTTGGATTTCTCCAGTTTTTTCTACATACATAGAAAGTATGACAACAGATAATACTGCATCTGCTAACAATAAAAAGCAAGCTGGTGATTACTTTGATACAGCATTGGATTACGGTGTTGCTTATGACAAAAGAAATCAAAGATACCAGCCAACCGAAGGTTTTATTAGTGTATTTAAACAAAGTTTACCTTTAATTTCAGACAATCCATCTCTTATGAATCTTTATGAGTACAAAACTTACCATGAAATTATACCTGAAATGATTACAAATTTTTCATTTTATGGAAAAGCGATTAATGGTGTCGGAGATGGTGATGTGAGACTTTCAAAAAGGTTATATATGCCTGGAAATAAACTAAGAGGGTTTGAAGTAGGTAAAATTGGTCCAGTAGAAAATGATAATTTTATTGGTGGTAATTATGCTACAGCTGTAAATATGAGCACTTCATTACCCAATCTTTTTAAAGAGTTGCAAAATACTGATTTTAATTTTTTTTTAGACGCCGCTAATATTTGGGGTGTTGACTATGATAGTACGCTAGATGGTTCAAAAATTAGAAGTGCTGCAGGTGTTGGTATAGATTGGTATACACCGGTTGGGCCTTTAAGTTTTTCTTTTGCGAAACCTATCACAAAAGCAGATTCAGACAAAACAGAAGGCTTCAGATTTAATTTAGGAACAACATTCTAATGAAATCTAAAATTAATTTATTGTTTGTAACTGCTATTCTATTATTTTCTTTTTCTAGTAAATCTTTTTCTGAAATTAAGATTGTTTATTTAGATATGCAAAAAGTTATGGGTATATCAAAAGCAGGCAAATCAATTTTAACTCAACTTGAAAAAAAACATAAAGGTAATTTAAATAATTTTAAAAAGACTGAAGAAGAGTTAAAAAATGAAGAATTGAAAATTGTATCTCAAAAAAAAATTATTCAAAAAGAAGAATATCAAAAAAAAATAAACGAACTAAGGGCAAAAGTTAAAAAGTATAGAGATAAAAGAACTAATGATATTAATCAATTAACTAAACAAAGAGTTAATGCTACAAAAAAATTACTTGATACAATAAATCCTATTCTAATAGATTACTCTAACGAAAAATCAATAGCGATGATTATTCAAAGAAAAAATATAGTTATTGGTAAAGTTGATCTAGATATTACTAATGATATTATTGAACGTGTTGATAAAAAAATTAGTAAAATAAAACTAGACTAATGACCTTGTCGTTAAATAAAAAACAAATAACTGATCTTTTACCACATAGAGAACCAATGCTACTGATTGATGAGCTTATAAATATTAAAAAGCTTTTTTCTGCAACCGCAATTGTTAATGTTCGTAAAGATAGTTTTTTTGTTCAAGGACACTTTCCTGGTAACCCTGTTATGCCTGGTGTTTTAATTGTTGAGGCATTTGGCCAAGCAGCCGCAGCACTTACTGCTCAGGGTATAGATAAAGAAACGTATGCAAATAAGCTTGTATTTTTAATGGGCATAGAAAAAGCTCGATTTAGGAATCCAGTTATACCAGATTGTAAATTAGAACTACATATAGAAGCCACAAGATCACACGGACGTGTTTGGAAATATAAAGGTGAAGCTTTTGTAGAGGGCAAGAAAATGGCGGATGCTCAATGGTCAGCAACCATAGTTGATAGAAAATAATCAGTAATAATTCTTGATAAGTAATTATTTTAATTTTTGATAAAAATCATTATCAATGACTAATCCTTTTTTTACAAACCGTGGACCATTTTTAATTGAAACGCTTTTAGAAATAAGTAAAATTAATAATCTACACAATCATTCAAAAGTAGAAATAACAGATATAAAAGATCTTCTAACAGCCAAAAAAAATACGATTACTTTTTTCCACTCAAAAAAATATGAAAATTTATCATTAAAAACTAAAGCTTCATTTTGTGTTACAACCAAAAACTTGTCTCATCTTATAGCACCCACTTGTAAGCCCATCATTGTAGAGAATGTTTTAATTGCTGTAGCAGAAATTACTAAAGTATTTTATCCCGATGCAGTTACTGATGATTTTGATCAAACAGTTGAATATATAGAAAAATCTTCTTTTAATAAAAAAGTTAATTATGGAAAAAATGTTTTAGTTGGTGATGGAGTTCAGATTGGAGATAATTGCTCTATTGGTCATAATTCTATTATTGAAAATAATGTAATTATTGGTGACAATTGTTCAATTGGCTCTAACGTTATTATTAGAAATTCATTAATTAATAATAATGTAAGTATTTTAGATGGTTGTGTAATTGGGAAAAAAGGTTTTGGTTTTTTCCCTAATAAAGAAAAAAATATTCGCTATCCTCATATAGGAATAGTCATTATTGAAGATAATTGTGAAATTGGTTGTGGTTCAACTATAGATAGAGGATCTTTATCAAACACAATTATTGGTAAGAACACATACTTGGACAATCAAGTTCATATAGCTCACAATAATAAGATTGGTGATAATTGTATTATTGCAGGACAAGTTGGTTTTGCTGGAAGTTCAACTTTGGGTGATAATGTTACGATTGGTGGTCAAGCAGGGATTTCTGGGCATTTAAAGATTGGTAACAATGTACAAATTGCTGGTGGTAGCGGAGTTATCAAAAATATTTTAGATAACACCAAGGTTATGGGTTATCCCGCAAAAAATCTTAAAAACTTTATTAAGGAAAATAAATGATTCATAAAACTGCAATAATTGATCCAAATGCAAAAATATCTAAAAATGTAGAAATTGGACCATTCTCTGTAATTGGATCAAACGTTGAAATTAATGATGGTTCAATTATTCACTCACATGTAAATATTTCAGGAAATACTATCATTGGAAAATCTAATAAAATTTATCCTTTTGCATCAATTGGAAATGATCCTCAAGATTTAAAATATAAAGGTGAACAAACTCAACTTATAATAGGAGACAATAATACTATTAGAGAATATGTAACAATCAACCCAGGTACCGTAGATGGTGGTGGAATTACAAGTGTTGGCAGTGGATGTTTGTTAATGATTTCTTCTCACATAGCACACGATTGTGTAGTTGGGAATAATGTTATTATTGCAAATAATGTTCCACTAGGAGGTCATGCAAAAATTGGAGATGGTGTAATTATTGGAGGAAATTCAGCAGTCCAGCAATTTACTAGAATAGGGAAGATGGCAATGATTGGTGGTATGACAGGTGTCCTTAATGATGTAATTCCTTATGGGCTATCAATTGGAAACAGAAATTTTCTTCAAGGCATAAACTTAATTGGTCTAAGAAGAAAAAATATTCCTAATAAAGATATATTATCTCTATCTGATGCGTTTAAAGAAATTTTCAAAACAGATAAATTAAATGAAAATCTTGTTACTTTGAATGGATCTTTCAAAAATAACCCTCTTGTTAATGACGTAATAGAGTTCATAAATAAAGATAAAAAACGTCCAATTTGTACTCCATTTTCAAAATAAAATGATAGGATTATTTTTGGGAGATACCAATTTTCCTAACAAGATACTAAATAAAATAATCAGATTGAATAAAAAATATTTTATTATCGATCTGTCAAAAAATAAAAAATTTAAAAATAATAAAAATTCATACTCGATTTCAATTGGTCAATTTGGTAAAATAATAAGATTAATTAATGAAAAGAAGTGCAAAAAAGTTTTATTTGCTGGAAAAATTAATAAACCAAAACTTTCATCACTTAAACTAGATTTTAAGGGATTTTATTATATAGCAAGAATTATAAAAGCATCTAAAATTGGAGATGCTTCAGTCTTAAAAGAAATAATTAATATTTTAGCAAAAGAAAAAATAAACGTTATTAGATCTAATACATTCAATCCAGAATTAACATTAACAAAAGGCACTCATACAAAATCGACACCTAACAGAAAAGACGTTATTTCAATTAATAAAGGAGTTAAATCATTAGAAAGTATGAATCCTCATAATCATGTACAGGGTCTAGTAATTAGAAATTTGAGTATCATTGCCAAAGAAAACTCTAAAGGAACCAAAAAAATGATTCAATTAATTAAAAAGTCTAACAAATTTGAAGGAATATTGATTAAGTTTCCAAAAAAAAAACAAGATCTAAGAATAGATTTACCTACAATAGGACTCGATACATTAAAAGATTGTAAGAGAGCTGGGATTAAAGGAATTGTATTAAAGTCAAAATATAACATTTTTATGGATAAAACCAAAAGTATAAACTTTGCTAATCAAAATAAGATTTTTATAACAGTCAAATGAAGAAAATATTTATAGTAACAGGCGAACCATCTGGTGATAAGTTAGCTTCAACAGTTATATCGAAATTAATAGAGATTAACCCCGATATTCAATATTCTTGTGTTGGTGGTAAACACTTGAATTCTTTAGGTATAAAGTCAATATTTGATCTGAAAGACATTACTTATTTGGGTTTTACAAGTGTTTTATTAAATATATTCAAGATAAGAAATAGAATAAATAAAACTGTAGATGAAATTATTAAATTTAATCCAGATATTTTATTCAGTGTAGATAGCCCTGACTTTACACTTAGGGTTGCCGACAGAGTTAAGAAAATTAATAATAATATTAAAACAATTCATTATGTGGCTCCACAAGTTTGGATATGGCGTGAGGGTAGGGTTAAAAAATTTAAAAAATATATAGACCACATTCTTCTTTTATTTAATTTTGAAAAAAAATATTTCGATAAAGAAAAAATACTTAATACTTTTGTTGGTCACCCTCTATTAGAGCAAAATATGAGATCTAAAATTGACTTATCACCAGTAATTAATAAAGATCACAAAATTATATCAATATTTGCAGGCAGTAGAAACTCTGAAACGAATATTCTCTTACCTATATTATGTGATTTTATTAAATTGATGAATAAAAGATTTAACGATTATAGTTTTTTTTTTCATGCTACAGATGAAAATAGAGAGTTAATTGTTAATTTTACAAAGATTAATAACTTAAGTAATTCTCAAGTAATTTCAGATGAAGATATTAAATCTCAGATTTTATCCAGCTCTGTGTTTGCTGTAGCCAAATCAGGCACTGTATCTCTTGAAATTTGTAATGCCAATATACCATCTATTATTATTTATAAAGTCAATATGATTAATTTTTGGATTATGAAATTTTTAGTTAATGTGAAGTTTGCCAACATTATAAATATTATTAATAATAAAGAAGTAATTCCAGAATTATTACAAGCCGAATGTAATGCAAAAGAAATTTATAACTCTGTAGTTTATTTATTAAAAAACCCAGATATTATGAAAAAACAAATTGAAGATTGCAAAAAAACTATTAACACGATTAAATCCAAAACATCATCTAGCAGCGAAGCGTCTTCAATATTAGCTAAGTATCTTATTTCCTAATCGCTTAAGTACCTCTTCTTTACCTAATGATATTATTATATCATAAATACCTGGTCCAAATTTTGAACCAGTTAAAGCTACTCTTATTGGTTGTCCAATACCTTTAAAATTAGTTTCATGAGACTTAATTAGATTGTTAATAATTGGTTCAAGAGCTTCTTTATTAAGATCATTTATTTCTTTAATAATATTTACAAATTCACCTAATATTTTTTTTGCCTTATCATCAATAAGTTTTAAATCTTCTTGATCAAAACTAACATCATCTAATATAATATATTTTGAATTATTATATATATCCTCCAAAGTTTTAGCTTTATTTTTTAAAAAAGTTAAAGAGTGTTTAATTTTATCCTCTTTTTCTACCGGAATTTTTTCTTTGTAAAGTTCACAGTATTGTACAATATGTTCATATAATTCATTTTCACTAATACTTTTTATGTAATGTTCATTCATAGATAATATACGGCTCATATCTAACTTAGATGGGGATTTACCAATACCTTCCAGATTAAAATGTTCTATACTTTCCTCTAAGGTAAATATTTCTTTGTCTTTATAAGACCACCCAAGTCTTAATAAATAGTTTCTTAGAGCGTCTGGCATTATTCCTATTTTAGAATAGTCATCGAGTGTAGATGCATTATCTCTTTTAGATAACTTTTTACCTCCCAAAGTATGAATCAAGGGTATGTGTGCAAAAAAGGGTAAATTCCATTTCATGGATAAATATATTTGAATTTGTTTAAAAGTATT
>Ga0114997_10002492_pt1 | contig 14812 bp, 16 predicted proteins | sample ArcticOcean_MG_C_2_FD_87045 | JGI IMG/M metagenome (GOLD analysis project Ga0114997, IMG submission 87045) | Marine microbial communities from western Arctic Ocean - ArcticOcean_MG_CB4_136 | ecosystem: Environmental > Aquatic > Marine > Oceanic | place: Arctic Ocean: Canada Basin | collected... | reverse complement strand
TTACCACACCATTTGGTACAGCAACATTAGATGCGATAGCACCAGTTACACCTGAACAGTCAGCACCCATAATTGCTGCAACACCTTGTGCAATAACACCTTCTGCTGCCGCAGTTGCTGCCGCCGAGTCAACGCAAGTCGAGTCTGCTCTTACTACTGAAATAGTTTCTCCACCTAATAGTGAACCTGAATCAGAAGCTTCTTTAAATGCAAGCTCTGCAGATGCAGCCATAGCAGGTGTTAGAGATTCAATAGGACCAGTAAATCCTAATATAATTCCCATTTTAACTTCTGCGAATGTAATCGTTGAAAAAGTAGAAACGAATATAAATGCAGCAATAAATAATTTTCTCATTATTTCCCCTTTAATTGTTAATATTTTATAAAAGACAAATTAAAGCCTATTTGAACAAATTTTCAACAGGTGATTTATCTTATTTTTTGAAGCTGATAAACAGAAATGATCACTATTGTCCCACCAATTGCACTAAGTAACGTGGGAATTTCACCAAAAATAAAGAAAGTTAGGATTAAACCAAATATTGGGAACAAAGAATAGAAGGGCATAACCTTATTAACTGAATAAAATTTATAAAGGTAAAACATAGAAGTATGAGCAATTACTGAGACCACTATTCCATTATGAAGTAATAAGAGCCAAGTATTAATATTTATATTTATTAAGTGAGTGACCGTATTCCCTTCAGAAAAAATTGAAAATAATAAGATGGTTACAAAACCTGTAAATCCCATAATCATATTTGTAAATCTTACGTCGATTTCCTTTATGTATCTTGATAACACATTCGCAATTCCATAAAAAAAAGCTGAAATACCACATAAAAAAATTGCATAAATTTCTCCTTTTAAATTTGGATCATATCCGATTAGAAAAATTCCAAAAAAAGAAACAAATATTAATAACCATTGTTTTGTACTAACTTTTTCACCAAGAAAAATTGAACTAGCAAGAATTGCAAAAGGTATCGCAAGTTGTGCGCCTATAATAATTGGTGCAACGAATGATGCTGCACCTAATGATAAATTTAAAAAAAATATAACTCCAAAACCCATAGATAAAGAAAAACCTACCAACGGAAGAAGATATTTTTTATTTGGAATTTTAAATTTACAGAATGGAAGTAGGCAAATAAAAAGTATAAACATCCTTAAAGATCCAGCTAACATTGGTGGTAACGATGTATTTAAAGCAAGTTTATTTACAGGATAGGAACTTCCAAAAATAAACATAATGAATAAAACTAAAAGGTAATGTCTTGCAGTCAAATGATTAACCCATAGTGAATGGATCTGTCATCGGTTTATCCGAAGAATTATACCACGTTGTTTTTATTCTCGTATATTCTTTGATAGATTCAATGCCTGCTTCTTTGCCATAACCACTATCTTTAATTCCTCCGAATGGTGCCATAGGTGAAATTAATCTATAAGTGTTTACAAAAACTATTCCGGCCCTAACTGCTTTAGATACTCTCATGCCTCTAGCAAGGTTTGAGGTATATACTCCAGAAGATAAACCATATTTATTATCATTCATTTTTTTAATCACCTCTTCTTCTGTATCAAATTTCATCACAGATAATACTGGGCCAAACAATTCATTTTCAGCAGTTGGCAAGTTATGATTCTCACACTCAATTATTGTTGCTGGGAAATAATATCCTTTATTTGATATATCAGATCTTTTTCCTCCACATCTAATTTTTCCACCTTGTGCAACCGTAGCTTTAATATTTTTTTCTATATTTTCTAATTGTTTAAAACTGTTTAAAGGACCCATTTGAGTACCCTTGTCCATTGGGGAACCTAATTTTATTTTTTCTGCTTTTGATACTAGTTTATCTAAAAATTTATCATAGATTCCTGATTGAATATAAAGTCTTGATCCAGCAATACAGCTTTGACCACTTGCACCAAAAATGCCTGCTGTAATTCCATTAAGGGCATTTTCTTGTTCAGCATCATTAAATACAACAATAGGACTTTTACCACCAAGTTCCAAACTTACCTGTGATAAATTTTCAGCAGAGTTTTTTATAATATGCTTTGCAGTTTCGGGACCACCTGTAAATGCAATTTTTTCAACAAGGTTATGAGATGTTAATGCTCTACCACAGGGTTCACCTAAGCCTGTAATTACATTAACAACACCATTGGGTATTCCAGATTTTTCAACTAATTTAGCAAATTCTAATAAGGTTATAGGCGCAAGTTCAGATGCTTTAATTACAACTGTATTTCCCATTGCTAATGCAGGTGCAAGCTTTACCGCTGTTAATAACATTTGAGAATTCCAAGGTATTATAGCTGCAACCACACCAATAGGCATTCTGGTAGTTGTTACCTGCATATCAGGCTTATCAATTGGAACAACAGTACCTTCAACTTTATCTGCTAGGCCAGCGAAGTAGTCATAATATTCAGCTATATAATTAGCTTGTGCTTTTGTTTCTTTGAAAATTTTTCCAGTGTCAAGTGTTTCAATAATGCCAAGGTGTTCAGCATTTTTTCTTAATTGGTTACCAAGAGATCTTAGGTATTTAGCTCTTTCCCTCGGATATAAGTTTGCCCAAGAACCCTCAAAGGCTTTTTGTGCAGCCTTAACAGCTTTATCAACATCTTTTTCATTTGCCTCGGGAACTGTAGCCCAAACCTCATTGGTTTCAGGATTTAAAGTTTCAGTCCTTTTACCAGATTCTGAATCAACCCAATTTCCATCAATGAACATTTTAAAATTTTTAATTTGTGTCATTTAATTACCTCTACCCCTCCCATTTACAAAAAATATCAATATAAATTTTATTTGTTTCTCCGGATTTAATTAATCTTAAAATATCAGTGTAACTTTTATTTTCAAAAATAATTTCACCATAATTATTTAAAGCAGTCCAATTTTTATAACCTATTTCATGCAGTTTGTTTATCAAATCTGTATAACCTAACTCATTTAAACTCATATATTCAAAAAACAAAATAGGTTTATATTTTTTAATTTGGTTCATTCCAGATAATAAAACATTGTAATCGTAACCATCAACATCAACTTTTATTAATGCAATATTCTTAATGTTGTGCTCTATAATTATTTGATCTAATTTTTTGGTTTTAAAACCATCACTACTTTCAACAAGTGATTTTGTTCCAGGTGTTGTATCACTTAGATTACCAATTAAATCCATTCCAACAAGCTCTTTTATTAATGTAATTCTATTTTGAGTGCTTGATACAATTTTTTCTTTATTTTTTTTTAAATATTCAAAAAAATATTCATCGGCTTCAATTGAGTAATATTTTGGTTTAGAATTGGAATTGATTAATCTAGCTAAAGTATCACCAATATTTGCACCTATATCTATAACGCTCTCATTTTCCTTCATGTTGATTACTAGTTTTGAAATAAATTTATCATATTTAGGATATAAATAATCATATATTGACAATAAATGATTAGGTGGCAGAATTAATTCTTGGCCATTAATTAAAATTTTTTGATCTATTTTAAGCAATATACGTATTTTTCTAAAAAAATTGTACTTGTAATAAAAAAAAATTTTTTTAAATCTTTTAATCAAATTATCTATAACTTTCATATATGCAAAAGAGGCCGATTCATTTAATTATTAATAAATTTTATAAGATTCATGTTAACATCATCTGAGCACTCTATACTACAAAGATGTTTACCATTATTTATCTCGACAAAGCTTGAATTTTTTAGGTCATTAGATAAAGATTGTGACATAGCGATTGTGGATCCTGAATCATTTGAGCCTGTCATAACAAGAGTTCTTGTCGTTATTCTTTTTATTGATTCAATTTGATCTTTATGATTCACGAATAATCTATACGCTTTTATAAAATTAGAATGATCCTCAGGTTTTTTATTTAAGATTTCCATAAATTGATCATAAATTTCAGGATGCATTTTTAAATACGCATCACTGAACCATCTTTTCAATGCCTGTTTTGAAATAGGCTTATTTGCTTTTGCTTGATTAAATCTGTCTAAAACTAAAGATCTCTCATTATCAGTTCTTTTATAAGTAGTTCCAATCATCGTAAGTGTATTTAATCTATCTTGAAATTTTGATGCAAAATCTAAGGCAATTAAAGACCCTAAGGAAAAACCAACAAGATTAATTTTATCAATTTTTAAAAAATCTATTAGTGAAGTAAGTTGAATTGAAAAATCATTTAGAGTTACTTCTTCATTATTAAAGGGTGTTTTGCCATGCCCTAATAAATCATAACAAACTGTTGAATATTCTTTTAAAGCATCAATTTGAGGTTTCCACATTAGGTTATCAAGGCCAACCCCATGGATAAATACTATAGGAACTGTATTGTTGTCATTAAATGAATAATAATTTTGATTTGGATCAAATCCTATAGTCATTAATTTACTTAGGATCCAGTCCCATTTCCTTCATATCTTGGTAACGGTCGCCAGTCCTAGCATGAGCTCTACCGCTAGATGCACCACCAATTGCTATAATAATTTCATCATTAAAGGGAGCATCATGCACAGTAAATTCATGAGTGAGATAATAGGGTCTTAAACCTGAATCTGTTTTATGCATCATTGGAATAGATATTTTTGATCCAGCAGGCCCTCTAGTATTAGTAAAACTCAAATAAGACGTTCCACCAACAGCATCTCGGAATTTATTTCCAAATCTTAATGTGTGGATAAATGCTGATGCATGCTCAATTTCACCATTAAGTCCAACAATACCAGCCTTTCCATAAGCTAAAATTTTTTCAGGGGAGCCAATTTCTTTTATTAATTCTGGGACCAGAATATCACCTAATTTAGGAGCTAAATCTAAAATGATTGGTTTTAAATCCTCAACAAAACCTTTCCCATTCCATGGATTTTTAAAAATAGCTGCAACAGATACTAATAATACAGGTTCCTTAGCTTCTTTACCACCTTCAATAAATGTTTTATCTACAAATTTTGTAAATTTTCTAAGTTCAAGTTTCATTAACTAGCTTTTTCTATATTTGTATTATCTAAATTAATTTTTGTTATCACCTCATCATTAAACAGTTTTATACTTCTCATGCAAGTTTCATGGTCCATACCTGGAAAGTTAGACCAAACTTGTAAATTTTGTAGATTTAATTCAGATTTTAATTCATTTATTTTATTAATTACATATTCTGGTGTTCCGAATAATAAATTTCTTTTATGCAAGAAATCATAATTAAGTAAATCTAATTTATGTTTTGTTTCTGGCAACTCTTCTCCTGGATCCATATGGTTCCCCAAACCTCTCCAATGACAAACCCACTTCATATAATTGATTATATGCTCTCCGGCTAATTTTTCCGCTTCTTCCATAGTTTCTGCTACAAACATATCTCTAACTAAAGATATACCCTCTCCTAATGGTACATCTCTGTTTTCAGCTTTAGACTTTGCATCTCTATAAATTTCAAATCTTGACTTCAAAGCTTTTACAGTTGGAATCCACATTATGGTGTTTAATCCATTTTGAGCTGCCCATTCAATGGACCTTGCTCCATCAACAACTTGCCATATAGGAGGGTGTGGATGTTGTTTTGGTTTTGGAACAACACTTATTTTTTTTATTTCATTTGTTTTTGTATCTAAAAATTCCTCACTAGGTGGACTCATGTCGTGCTGCCAAGCAAAACCAGGAGTAGGGTAGGTATAAAATTCACCTTGATGACTAAAAAATTTTTCAGTCCATGCCTTTTTCATTATCGTTAAAGTTTCATCAAATAATCTAAAATTTTTTGCTTGATCTTTTAAGTCAGCTTCCTTATTCATATTGATAGCTTCTCTGCCATAAATTCCTCTACCAATGCCAACTTCAACCCTTCCATTTGAAAGTTGATCCAATAAAGCTATGTCTTCTGCAAGACGTACAGGATTATGAAAGGTAATTACATTACAGGCTTGACCAATTCTAATTTGCTTTGTTCTAGACGCAGCATCCACCCCCATCATTAATGGGTTTGTACACGATTCCATTCCTTCGTGATTAAAATGATGCTCTGTATACCAAATTGAGTTCCAATTATTTTCATCACAGTAAGTAGTGATTTCTTTAGTTTCGTTTAATAATTGATCGTAGGGTTTATGATCCCAGTTAGTAGTGTTACAAAAATATCCAAATTTCATTCAAACCTCCTTAAATAGTTAAATTTAAAGACGACTGATCCCACTTTCGTAAACCTCTAAGTACCTTTTAAACCCAAGTAAAACGACGAGTTATATCTATCTTCTTCTTATTCTTGAGTAAGGTTAGCATCAAACCCGGATTATTCCAATGTTTTTCAGATGTTTAAAAACCCACATCCATAAGGATAACAATAAGCAGGACCATAAACGAATATGGAATTTCAGAGTTTTTAAGACTCTTTATACCCTTATCTCAAACAGGGATTCTAATAGTTTACCCTGTATACTCTGCTTCAGACAGCAAAAAAAATAGATTGTATTTCAAAATAAAAAAAAAGCTTTTAAAAAAATCAAATTTTAATACACATTAATAATGAAGACTAAAAAAAATTTTGGTTTTGGAACACAAATACGTAAATCCCCTTATTTTAACTCAACTGTTAAATGGGGAGCAACTAATTTTTCTGTATACAATCATATGTACATCCCTAGAGACTTCGGAAGTCCAGAGCAAAACTTTTGGAATTTGGTAAATGAAGCAATTCTTTGTGACGTAGCAGTTGAACGTCAGGTAGAAATTACAGGACCTGATGCTGCAAAGTTTGTTCAACTACTAACACCTAGAGATCTTTCAAAACTTTCGGTTGGACAATGTAAATATGTTTTAATTGTTAATAATGAAGGTGGAATTTTAAATGATCCAATACTTCTAAAATTGGCTGAAAATCATTTTTGGCTATCCCTTGCTGATAGTGATATTTTATTATGGGCTCAAGGGGTAGCAGTGAACTCTGAATTAAATGTAAATATAACCGAACCTGACGTTTCACCACTTCAACTACAGGGTCCAAACTCAGGAAAAATAATGGAAACTTTATTTGGTGAAAGTATAAATGATCTTAAATATTATTGGCTTCGTGAGTTAGATCTTGATGGAATTCCATTAATTATATCACGTACCGGGTGGTCAAGTGAATTAGGTTATGAACTTTATTTAAGAGATGGATCTAAAGGTGAAAAACTTTGGGAAAAGATCATGTCTGCTGGAAAAGAATTTGGTTTAAAGCCAGGCCACACTTCTTCAATAAGACGTATTGAAGGTGGAATGCTATCTTATCATGCTGATGCTGACATCAATACCAACCCTTATGAGCTTGGATTAGATCGTTTAGTAAATATGGACATAGAAGCTAACTTTATTGGAAAAAAGGCCTTAAAAAAAATTAAAGATGCTGGCGTTAAACGCAAGCAAGTTGGTGTAATAATTGATTCCAAACCTCTAGAAGGACCCAACACTACATTCTGGCCAATAATAAAGAATAAGAAGGTAGTTGGTAAAATTACTTCAGCAGTTTATTCACCAAGGTTAAAAAAAAATATAGCTCTGGCTATGGTTTCAATAGACAATGTGGATGTTGATACAGTTCTTGAAGTAGAAATATCTTCTAAAAAAAATAAGGCAATAGTCGTCGAAAAACCGTTCTATGACCCTAAAAAAAAACTAGCTAGCAAATAAAAATTAAAAATTTCATTCATTAAAGGAAATTAAAAAAGCTAAAGAAGATTTTTTATTAAAAAACATGTGGGAAAATTGGTTTTTTTTCCATAAAATAAACAAAAAATTATTATAAGTAATTTATGATACTAGATAAAATAAAGCCAAAATTTATCAATAAGGGAAATCCCAGAATTGGACTGATAACACTAGGTAGCGATTTTAGAATTGAGAAGGATTTCAACAATGTGATTTATCGAAAGAATGTAGATCTCTTTGTAAATAGAATTCATTGCTATAACCCGCTAACTAATGAAACTTTAGTAAAAATGGCAGATGACATTACAGATGTTACTAAAGAAATTTTACCTGGTGAAAAAATAGATTGCGTTGCATATGGGTGTACATCAGGAACGGTAGCTGCTGGATATGAAGCTATTAAAAAAAAAATTAATTTAGCAAAACCAGAAGCTAAAGTAACAACCCCTATAACCTCTGCTGTAAAAGCTTTAAAGAAAATGAATATTAAGAATATATCTGTATTTACCCCATACACCAAATCAATAAATCAATCGGTGACAGAATATTTTAAGAAGTCAGGAATTAATGTAAAAGCATTGCATTACTTTGATATTGCAACTGATATAGATATTGGAAAAGTAGACAGCAATTATTTATTTGAAGTTTTATCTCATTTAAATTTAAATGAGTCAGAGGCCTTATTTATTTCATGCACAGCATTACCAGCATTAGACTTAATTGATGAATTGGAAAAAAAATTAAATAAATTAGTCCTATCAAGCAACCAAACACTTATTTGGGAATCATTAAAGGTAGTTAATAATAATGAGCGAATTACAGGATACGGAGAATTATTTAAAAAAATTTAAAAATTTATTTTTATAAGATTGCATTGTTTTTTTGTCAAAATAATTATAATACGAAGATGTTTGAGAAATATATTCATGAAATTTTTTATTTTTTAAAAAACATTTAACAATATATTCACCATCTGCCTCATATTTTTTTTTATTCCATCTAATAGTACTAACTAAAGAGAAATCAGCCAGAAACATTGCACTATCAATAACACCTTTTTTAATGACATTTCCTTTAAGAATTTTTATATATTGAAATTTTCCATTAAAATACATTTTAGATTTTCTTAATTGATCAAAAGTATAAATTTTTCTTTCGGTGATTTTCTCAATTATTTTATAAAGGTTTTTATGAATAATATTGTCATCATCTAAAAAATAGATAAATAAATTTTTATCTTTTTTTTTACTAAGATAATCCAAAGCAAAATTTCTTTGTGAATTACCAGAAACACTTAAATGGTCTTTGTGAAATAATTCAACAATACGTCTATTTTCTTTAAATAATTTTTTTTTAGTATTGAAGTGTTTAACATCATACACAATGATCCATTTATAGATTTTATTAAAATTAATGCTTTTTTTAATAATATGGAGGTTTTCAGCTCTAGAAGATGGGGTGATAATGTATACTTTATTTTTCACAAATTATTTTTTTTTCATTATTAATAATTTATCATTATTCCATCCAGGAGAATATTTATTGATATGATTACATTCAATAAAATATATTTTTTCAAACAAATACTTAAATCTTTTTATACTATCATAATATTGTTTTTCTAAATTTTTTGGATGATGAAAAATATCTTCAATAATCAAGTATCCACCTGGTTCTAGAAAATTTACTGTATTTTTAATTACCCTAATTTGATCTTGAAATTCATGAGTACTATCCTCAATTATAATTTTAAATTTTTTTTTTGTTTTTTTAAAAGCATTAAAGATGTTTTTTTCATTTTTTACATCTATCTCCATATAATGTGTATTTCTTAATTTATCATTTTTGGCTTTATTAATAAAATCTTTATTGAATTCAAATCCATACAAGTTTGCTTTTTTAAAATATTTTCTAAACATTTTAATAGAGGCATTGTTCAAAATTCCAATTTCAGCATAATTAAATTTAGCATCTTGAAAATTATTAAATAATAAATCATATACAGCTGTGTAAGGATGCCTATGGCCTTTCAGATTATCAGGTGATTTATCAGTTAAATATCTTTTACCTAAAGAGCATAATTTTGTAGAATATTCTGTACTTTCTATTTTTAATACATTGATAAAATTAGTTTTTTTTTTTAAAATATAAGTGTTTGAAGCTTTATCTAAAATAAAACTAAATTGATTTTTATCCAAGTCAGGAAGTAGAAAAAAATTAATCTTAACTAATATATATTTTATTATCTTTAAGATAATTAATTTTAACCTAAAGGATAGGGTAATTTTTAAATTATTTTCCATTGATATATCTTTTTCTTAATATCAAATTAATTAATCTATACATTAAAAGTATTTTTTAAAAGTTTCATTGATAGACAAGACTCCAAAATCATTTAATCCACCTATGATTAACTGTATGGCAACTACTAAAATAACTATCAAACCAATATAACCAATCCATTTATGTTTTTGAATATGTTTTGCAAAATATGTAGCCAATGTACCTATTAAAATAACTGATAATAATAAGCCAAATATCATAAGGGAAGTATTTCCCTTTGAAGCTCCAACAACACCGATAACATTATCAAAGCTTAAAGTTATATCAGCAAAAATGACCTTATATAGACTTTGTACATACGAGGGTTCTTTTGAAACTTTTGTTGGTGATTTAATTTTTTTATTTTCAAATAAATCTTTTTGGAGATCATGAACTACCCAAACAAGCAACAATCCACCAATTATTTTAATAATGGGGAAACCAAAAAAATATGTTGCTGAAAATGCAAAAATAATTCTAAATAACAGCGCAGCTAAAACACCATACATAATTATTTGCTTTCTATGCTTCGGCGCAAAGTTTGCAGCAATCATTCCTATAATTATGGCATTATCAGCGGCCATTATTATATCAATGAGTATTATTTGAATTAAGATTAAAGATTGTTCGATCAATTTATTTATATTGTAAATTTTTTTTTAAATTTAATCTGAAGTATAAACTAATTTTTTTGAATTAAAGCTTTAAGTTTTTCAAATTCTTCACACTTACAGCTTTCAAGAACCTTTAATCTTTCTTTGGCTTTATGGATTCTATTGGTTTCAACATAAAGCTCTCCAAGATATTCATTTATACGAATATGCTGCGGGTCTATTTCTAGTCCTTGTTCATAATGAATTTCTGCCATTGCAAAATCACCAACTTTTCTGAAGGAATATCCTAAATAATTATGTATATCGGGCTCATTAGGATTTTTTTCATTTGCAAGTATTAAAAACTTTATAGCATCATTAAACCTTTTTTTTGCTTTATCTGCCTTTCCTTTTTTATCGTATTTTTTTGCCTGTTTAAATGCGTCATACCCCCTCTTGAAATCACTGTTTTTACCTTTCAAATGTGAGAGGTCTTCCTTACCTCTTTTCCAAGTAGGATCTTGTTCACTAGTGTCAGCAGAATAAAGTGAATTATTAATAAGAAATGTTATTAGAATTAAGGTTAAATATTTTTTAATCATAGTTATATAAATTTTTTCATTATATTTAATGCTTTTAACTCAAGACCATTTTTAAGTAAATCATCCTTGATAGATTTTGCTATATTTAGTGAGCTTTTATTATCACCATGTATGCATATAGAATCTATTTCACAAGGTATCTGCTTACCACTAAAACAATTTAATGATTGATTTTTCACCATATCAAGCACATGCTTCTTTGCAATTGTAGAGTTGGTAATGAGCGCATTTGGTTTTGATCTTGAGACTAGGTTTCCATCATCTTCATAATTTCTATCGGCAAATATTTCACATGCAATTTTCATATTAAGTCTTTTAGCTGCTATTTCCATTTTTGATCCTGTTGGCACAAGATAGATAATGTCTTTATTAATTTCATATATTGTGTTTGCTAATATTTTTGATAATTCCATATCCTCACAAGCCATATTATTTAATGCGCCATGAGGTTTAATATGGGTCACATTTTCAGAATGTTTAATGGCAATATTTTGAAGCATCTCATATTGATCTATTATTAACTTTTTAATTTCTGATGAATTTAAGTTAATTCTCTTTCTGCCAAAATTTTCAGGATCATTAAAAGATGGGTGAGCACCAATACTAACATTATTATCTTTTGAAATTTTAATGACCATTTCCATGGTTTCTGAATCTCCTGCATGGAAGCCACAGGCAATATTCGCAGAATTTATAATATTTAATAAAGCAGGATCATTCTCTGTGGAATGAAACTTTGATTTTTCACCTAAATCACAATTGATATTAATTTCCATAACCTAAAGTCTGGAGTATAACATATCATGATCAAAAATATATCTAATCTTGGTGATGCAGCAGTATATTGTGATTTTGGATCAGAGGTAAATGAAAAAACAAACCTTAAAGTTATTAATTATTTTAATAACATATCTAAATTGGTTAGAGAGAATAAGATTAAAGGAATAGATAATATCACACCATCTTACAACAAATTAATTATTAGTTTTAATTTATGTAAGACAAATTATTCCACAATAAGAGATATAGTTCAAAGCTTAGAAATTAAAAATGATACTCAAAATAATAGCAAAAAAGTTGAGGTGCCGGTTTGTTGCGATGATGAGTTTGGATTAGATTTTAAAAGACTTTCGGATAAAACAAAATTATTAAAAGAAGAAATATTAAAACTTTATTTAAATAATGAATACTTTTGTTACATGACAGGCTTTATAGCAGGCATGCCTTTTTTGGGAGATATAAATGAAAAAATTAGATGTGACAGGTTGGAAACACCAAGAATTAAAGTTCCTCAAGGTTCAGTGGGAATAACAGAGCAATTCATAAATATTTATACATTTGAAAGTCCTGGAGGATGGAACATTGTTGGGAATACACCAAAAAAAGTTTTTGATAAATCAAATTTGAAAGAACCAGCATTAATTAAACCAGGTGATAGAGTAAGTTTTTATCAAATATCAAAAAAAGAATACCTAAATTGGAATGAGTGATACATATTTTGAAATATTAAGACCAGGAATTAACACAACTATTCAAGATAATGGAAGAAATCACATGTATCATATCGGTATTACTGTAAGTGGTGCAATTGATCAAAGAAATTTTAAGCTAGCTAATAAATTAGTTGGTAATGATTTAAATGAAGCGACTATAGAGTTTGCTTATCAAGGACCACTACTAAAATTAAAAAAAGGTAAAATTAATTTCACCATAACTGGAGATATCTTTTTTAAAATAATTAGACAAAACTCAAAAGTAGAAAATGGCACATGTTATAAAAATTATATTTTAGAAGACGAGGATCAAATAGATATAATCTCTACAAAAAAAACTGCATACGGATATCTTTCAGTTAATGGTGGTTTTAAATTACAAAAAATTTGGAACAGTTATTCAACTAACACTAAAGCAAATATTGGACCAAATAATGGAAAAAAATTATCACTAAGAGATAAAATTTTTATAAAAAATAAAGATTTAAAAGTTATTAAGAAAAAAGAGATATGCTACAATCAATCATCTGATAATATAATTAGAGTTATTAAAGGTACCAATTTTGATTATTTTTCAAGGGAAGCGCAGAATCTTTTTTTTAATCAAGAATTTTTAGTTACAAATCTTGTAGATAGAATGGGTATAAGATTAAATGGCCCAAAAATAGAAAATATTGTGAGCACTAATATTAAATCTGAAGGACTTGTAAGAGGTGTTATTCAGGTACCAGCAGATGGAAATCCTATAATAATGTTATCTGACCATGGAACAATTGGAGGTTATCCTAAAATTGGGATAGTTATCTCAGCTGATCTTGATCGAGTTGGCCAGTTAACTCCTGGTAAAAGTATAAGATTTAAAGAAGTAAGTCTTGAAGAAGCTCAGAATATATTTAAAGCATACACAGAAGATACAAATAAATATTTAAATGAATGTAATTAATAAAATTCCCGGTCCATTACTAATTTTTATGGGAGCTTTAAGCTTAAGTTTTGGGGGGCTTATTGTAAAAAAATTTGAAGGATCTACTGAATGGCAAATTCTTTTTTGGAGATCTATATTTTTTACACTGACTATTTTAGCTTTTCTAATAATTACCTATAAAAAAAAAACTTTAAGCTCTTTCTATAAGTCTGGATTACCAGGTTTTTTTGGAGGTATTATATTGTCATTTGGATTCTGTGGCTACGTGTATGCAATGTCAAACACATCAGTTGCTAATACTAATTTTATAATATCATTACAGATTTTATTTCTCACAATTTTTGGTTATTTATTTTTGAAAGAAAAAATTTCAATAATTACTCTAGTTTCAATAATATTAGCAATAACAGGAGTTATTCTAATGGTAGGCAATGATATGAGGCCAGGTAATCTTTCAGGAAATTTAGCTGCCTTCACGATGCCAATCACATTTGCAGTATTAATAATGGTTGTAAGAAAATTTCCTACTGTAGATATGATTCCTGCACAATTTATTGCTGGAGTAAGTTCATGTTTGATAGGGTTAAGCGTATGCATTTACTATTCACATAATTTAATGGTTTCGCCTAATGACATATTTTTAGGTTTCTTAGCAGGTTTTTTTCAGGTTGGTTTTGGTTTTATATTTATAACTATTGGAGCACGTAGTACTCCTTCAGCAATGGTTGGAGTTATAATGTTGTCCGAATCTGTTCTTGGTCCAATATGGGCATTTTTATTTGCCAGCGAAAGACCATCATCATTTACTTTAATTGGTGGGGGAATTATTTTATTTGCAGTTTTACTTCAGTTTTCATCGTTACTTTTATCCAACAAAAAATCAAAAGTTATTGATTGACTCTAAGTCACATCTAATAGATTATTTATCTACGGGAGAGACTATATTAAATTGTAGCGCCGAAGGAGCAACCACCCAGGAATCTCTCAGGCAAATGGACCGTAGCATATTAACTCTGGAAAGAGATTAAATTCTCGCCGAAGGAGCAAAACTCTCAGGCAAACATACAGATGGGTATAGAAAAGTTAATATGGAAAATAAAATAACAGCATTAAATTCATTACACAAAAAATATGGAGCAAAATTAGTTTCATTTGCAGGGTATGAAAT
>Ga0114997_10002490_pt1 | contig 14823 bp, 16 predicted proteins | sample ArcticOcean_MG_C_2_FD_87045 | JGI IMG/M metagenome (GOLD analysis project Ga0114997, IMG submission 87045) | Marine microbial communities from western Arctic Ocean - ArcticOcean_MG_CB4_136 | ecosystem: Environmental > Aquatic > Marine > Oceanic | place: Arctic Ocean: Canada Basin | collected... | reverse complement strand
GAACATACGGCTTGGGTGACTTCCGTCGCTTTCTCCCCGAACGGTCAATTCTTGGTGTCGGGGTCAGGGGACAAGAGTGTGCGGTTGTGGAACATTGACTCGGGGGAACAGGTGCAGGTGTTTGAAGGGCATACGGAAGAGGTGAGGTCCGTCGCTTTCTCCCCGGACGGTCAATTCTTGGTGTCGGGGTCAGAGGACAGGAGTGTGCGGTTGTGGAACATTGACTCCGGGGAGCAGGTGCAGGTGTTGGAAGGGCATACGGATTATGTGACTTCCGTCGCTTTCTCCCCGAACGGTCAATTCTTGGTGTCGGGGTCAAGTGACCAGAGTGTGCGGTTGTGGAACATTGACTCGGGGGAGCAGGTGCAGGTGTTCGAAGGGCATGCGAGTGATGTGAGGTCCGTCGCTTTCTCCCCGAACGGTCAATTCGTGGTGTCGGCTGACGAGGGTATGCGGTTGTGGAACATTTGACTGAAGCCGCTGTGTCCAACGAGTGCGATCGCAAACCCGGTCGCAAACTCAGTAACTCAAGAATTCAAGTAATTCAGCGCCGAACCACACACAGAAGCTTTACAGAAGCTTTACAGGTACAGGTATACTGTGCATATTTGTACCGATTAGAATTAAACGGAGGAGCCCACGAGCCCACGCAGTGTAAAGAGAGCAAAACCATTGTTAAGTATTTCTCACGGTCTTTTATGTGAAAGTTATTTTTTTATTTTTGCTTGGAAACTTCTTTTTTTTAATTGTTTAATCTTGGCGTTAATGGCACGCAGTGTAGCAATTTTTTCATAAATTGTTCTTTTGTTTACAATTATGTCCGCAATGGTAATATTAACACTTAAAATAGCCTGACGTTGTTCTTTTTTTAGTCCTTGTAGTTCTTGTCGGTTACCAGCTGTATTGTTGCTTTTAGTTTTACCTTTTTTTTTGGCCCCTTTGTTGTCAGAAAGTTCTTGTATTTTTCGTTTTGTCGATTTATTACTTGTGTTCTTCTCAGGGAGTGACATTGGACACGGAGTACGTGTGTGAGTGGGAAGTTCTTTGGTTACAATGTTCATGTGGTTAGGCGGTTCACAGCGTTATGGTCAATTAATAAGAATAAGCAGAACAATACATCTAAGCTGAACATCTAAGCAGAACACTGAAACGATTTTCTGAAACGATTTTCAAGACATAAGACGATTTCCCCCTATATATTAATTCCCACGGCGGGCCAAGGGTTAGCCACACAAATCGCATCGCCCGTACCTTTGGTCTGCTGGTACATGACGGGACAGGCTTGGCCGACCAAGGGTTTGCTGTGCCCGTAGCCGAGCGCGTGGCCCATTTCGTGCTGCACCACGTAGCAGTGGTACTGTTGGTCACGGGTCAATGACAAAGCCGGGTTGTACCGGAACACGTTGGGCGGCGTGAACCAGTTCGTTGCGTGGATATCGATACGCATGGGTCGGGCGCCGCTGTCTGTCACGCTCATGCCGCGGAGGCGCGGAATCTTGCCGTACAATACGTCCATTACCACGGCGTGTTGTAGTCGAATGACGACGTCGCACTTGCGCGACGTATTGGTCACCTCGACGAGGTCGTAGTCGAGCGCCGGCCACCCGAGCTGCTTGTGAAACAGGTAACCGCGCATCTCATTACGGACGTCTTCCGGGACGTTGCGTCCAAATCGAAAGCGAAACCGCACCATGATTGTTTGTGCTCTTTTTTTATACAACACACAACAAAAAATGTTCACGCCGCGACGCATCCGAGAACTCGAGACCGCACTCGATGGGGGCAAACTTTTGGAACTCCGCCGAGATTGGAACGACGTGCTGCGCGGAGGTGGTCTTCCCAAATTCGAGAAAGTGGCGAAACAAAACGAATGCATCCTGAAGCACGCGTGCCGAGTCTCGAACCAACTAGAAACGCGCTTTGTGGGGCGGACACAGCTGTTGAATAAAAATTCAGAATGGCGTAACGCGGTGATTAAGTTTGCGAAGGATCCCAAAAAATGTGACTACAAATACAAATTTAGCATTTACTTAGACATTGGGTACTTGCCGCAGGACAATTCAAACTTCAACTTTTCGCACTACTTTCAAACATCAAAGAGTCGTGCAGAACAAAAGTTTAAAAGAAAGGAAGGGGAAGGATTTTTGAGACACCCAAATATCACTGGTGCTCTTGGCGCGTACATCGCTTACAGAACGAAAAACGGACACGGTGCGGATGTTGGCATTGAAGTGGTGGCGTACGCAAGCGCTCGAACGTTTCATTGGTGGAACATTTCACACGAGCATGCTCATGGGCAATGTGAAGAACGATCGAATCAGCCTCCACACAATACCATACCCGGGAACGAAGATTATAGTAAAACCAAAGGAGAGTGCAAGTACGGCGATCTTGGCTATGTTGGCAGTAGAACACGAAAGTATGAGTGGGTCAATGGCCCTGTGCCGAAACTTCAAGATGTTCTTAAAAATGCATATTTAGGCATACCGGACGACGCTACGCTCGTCGGTAGCGCTGATGGGGACACTCCTTACATTAATGTTAACCCAAAACGAACAAAGAATCAAAAGGGCGGACGTGTGCTTGAATTGCATGTGGTGGCGGCAGATCCCGCAGAAAAGGGGATTGGTAGGTTCGTGACCCTGCTTTTACTCAACCATTTTCAAACAAAGATGCAAGATAAAACGAAGGAACTTAAATTTAAACATGTTATCATGGAACAAAAAATCCCAGATCGAACGCAAAAAGATGGCAATAAATACGGTACCCTCGCATTGACAGTGTCTATTAATTTGAGCGATATAGATACATCGAAACAAATAACACAAGGTAGGGGATTGTCTAAAAAAACGGCCACCTTTATCGAAAGGAGTAATGGGTCGATCCACGTCAAAACCAAGTCCAAGTTTGACACAAAGAAACCCTTAAACTGGAACGGCAAAATTATAAAAACCCGGTTTAGACAGAGGTGGAAAGGGCCACGAAACGATCCCGATAGACCCGAAACACGGTATCGTTGGGAAAAGCTGCTACAATTGGAGTGTGCCATTAAACTAAAATCCGATGATTTCGAAGAACGCGACGTGGAAAATGTCGTCGTATCTCGTGATTTTGAAAAGTTCGAAGCAAAAGACAATGTGTACAATGATATGGCCCATCTCTGGTGGGGCATGTCACGGCATTCGAACCGTTGTGGCATGGTGAATGTACATCTATTAACAGATAAACACACAACCGCAAGTAAGTATGCTGGTCGAAAACGATCATGTGAACGATTACCCGGGTGCAAGTGGAATGATCCCGACAAATGCAGCTCGGATTCACTCGATGTTGAGTTCTTGATTTCACCGCAGGACGTCGTTAATGTAATTCGAGCCACGCGGAATTCATTTAACTACTTTATAGAGGGGTCCGGTATTGCGAACATGAATGCAGTACCATGCAACGATGTAGCACATGCCGCCAAGGATGTATGCAAAGGAGACGACCTTTGTCAATGGGAAATTCATTCAAAGACTACTGGTAAGTGCAGAAATACGGAAATTCAGGATGCCAAAAAGGAGCTGAACACACGAAAAATGCACAAAGTTAATTGCCGGTAAGTGACTGGTGAAAAAGATTCATTTGTTTTTCCGCTAATATGCCGACGCCGTCCACGTACACCAGCACATGCCAAAGGGCGTCATGTGCGGACATGTTATCCCACAATCGAGTGTGCATGTGGTAAGCGGTCCACTTGGCGGTTATTCGGAAGCCTGCTGCACAGGGAAGATGATTTCAAAAGTGGGGCCAGCACTTTGCGGTCGACCGCTTGGTCTCGGAACATCTTGTGTATAGCAGTCTCGATGTTCTGCCGCTCGTTCACCAAGTTTTTGAGCACAATTTCGTCCGCCGTTTCCATGTCGGGATGTGTTGCCACGTACATGTCAATAGTCACGTTTCTCTGAGACAAAGGCAGATTGTTGTAGGCGCACGCGCGCAGAGCGCGCCCAATGCGCTGTTTATGGAGGGCGTACGTCGGTGCCGGATTGACCAGAATTAAACGCCTCACGCCCTTGAAAGAGACGCCCTCACTGAATTCCTTGGCGTCCACAATCATCGCCTTCATCAAATTGCCACGAAGGTTTTGCGGACTGTTGAACATTTTCAACTTGTCTTCAGCCTCGTCCGTTTTCTCATAGAGACCCACCCAACACTGGTTCTTGGCAGCCCCGTCGCACGCATTGCCGACCACGTTGTTCATGGTCTCGACCAAGATTTTGTACCCTGCAGTGCGGTGAATCAGAATCAACGCCTTTTCGTCCCGTGCTGCAATGTCCAGCGCAATTCTGTGCAGTTTAGTCGCATATATTTGAGCCGTCTTGTTGCTCAGCTTACCGGTGGTCGACATTCGCCGAGCATGCGTGTAGTACGCCGCGCTGTTGCAGTACCCCTGCAGCGACGCAAGTTGCTTCGCCTTCAGAGTTCCGCTGCTTCGTACAAGCTGCTTGTGCTTGGTCGCGTATTTCTCCGCGTTCCCGGGATTTTTCTTACTTTGGTGCTGCAGCACGACCTTGATGATGTTCGCCAAGTACCCCTCAGTACATGGCCGGGTCTCCGGATAGATAGTGCGAGGCATTGAGTCGAAGAAGCTGATGAACCCTTCGTCTGATTTCTGAGCCCCACCGGGGCCTTTGATAATGTGCATCAGCTTTTGGCCGTCACTCGGCGTGTCGACAATGGGCGTCGCCGTGAGGCCGACCAGCACCGAATTTTTGCACTTACTCAGCAGGTCAGCCAACTTGTCCAACTTGTGCTTGTACTTCAAGACGGCCGGCGCGGGCTTGACGAGGTTGTGGATCTCGTCCATGAATATAATTTTCTGGCTGAACACGTTGCGCTTGTCATATCCAATTTTGAAAATGGGCTGCGTGGGACCGGTAGAGCGGGTGACGGCGGTGCCCCCCGCTCGAGTGTAGGAAAACGCGCGAAGCGGCGCTTTGAGGTAGCCGCGCTGCCCCACGCGGCGCAAGTGCCCCTTCATGGCAAGAAAATCAACCACCACACCACGCGCCTCCCGCGCCCTTTGTTTCTCTTGCTGCGTCATGGCAACTCCTTCGGACTCTGCAATGACCAGTTTAACCTGCTGGGGTGTCAGGTGCCCGAGGCATGCCGTGCGGTACTTGTTTGGGAACTTGAGGAGCTCGGCGTAGAAATTCCGCGTCGTAGCCTCCGTGGGGAAGATGAGGATTTTTGGGCGTGGGTCCGAGTAAAAATTGTCCAGACAGCGCAGCATCGTGAATGTCTTTCCGCTACCGGTTCTGTGGCACACAAGCATGCGCGACACCGGGGTACTGGGGCTAACCAGCCAGCTCACGGTCTTCTGGTACGCCATGGGCATGTACTTTCCCGCAGAAGGACATTTGATGAAAAACTGGTTTTTATTGGTGGGTCTCATTCCTGCCTTTTTCATTTTTTTAGTGGCCTCTTCGTTGAAACCAATGTCGCCCGGCCGCGTGTTCCAATCTTGGATGGACCGCCGGTGCCGTTTGACCTCGGGCAGGTGGGAAACTAATTTGTCCTTTACAACGACTCTCCCCGAGCGCAGCCCAAGACCTCGTTGCCTTCTCTCCCGACGCGTGAGGGCACCGCCCTGCAGTCCGGCGTCGATCGGAGACACTGCGAGATTGAACACACGTCGGGACCCAACCAATCTCGACCCATGTGAGATCTGTCGTTCGTGTTGACGGATGTGGTTTCTCCAGCGAGTTGGCAACATTTTTTTTTATATAAGCGATATATATAAAAAAAAGAGGATTTTCACCCAGAGTAGGTCGCGCGTCAACCACGCGACCGTTTCAAACAGAAATTCAAACCAGTCGCCTTAAATTTTACTTGTGTACTTCGCGTTGAACGCGTTGGCTGGACAGCGCCTCGAGCCTTTCGACGACCTTGCGCATGTGCGCAGAGGCCTCGCGCACAAACGTAACGAGCGTCAAAATATACTCCTGCATGGTAATTGTGTCCACCGTTGCCGTGCCTCGCACGTCATCGACCCATTCGGACACGGCTACAGCGTCCGCGGGCGCCTGCAGTTGCAAAACAACTTCGGCGACGTACACCGCGTAATTGCCCACGTCTTGTCGTGACAGGGAACCCGTGCGGTGTCGCTCGAGCAGCCAATCCACGTCAAAATTCTCGTGGAATTGGGCGAGCGTTCTCGGCGCACCAGCCAGCAGCGCCTCCACGCCGCGCCGCAGATCCTGCAACAGCGGGAACAGCGTTCCTTCGATGTCTCCGGCTTCGACGCGCTCGTAGAGCAAATCCCAGTACGCCCGCTCCGCCGTCTCGGCGATGAAAGCCGGCAAATCGTCCGCTCGGACCTCGGACCACCGCCTTGAACACCGCGCCTCGGTGCTCCGACGCGCTTCCTCTCCGCCGAGCGTCTCGATCCACTGCAGCATGTTATTCCGTGTCAAATCACCATCACCCCCCCCGGAAGGTGTAGCCACGCATCGCTGTTGCAGGAACTCGAGCACCTGACCCGTATCGCGTCGCTTCCACGCGTCGAACATGAGTTTGGCGCGCTCGGTCGCCGCTCGAACGTCTTCCGTCTCGGACGTATCTCCCATCACACGGTCGTGCAGCGACGACGCGAGCCGCCCCAATATGCGATCCGTCGTGTCGTTATCGTCGAGCATGCCTTTTTTTTCTCTGTGTATGAGCATGAGTGCCAAGAAGACGCGCGCGAGGTCGCGCGGCACTCCGAGGGCCCCCGTCACGCTGTCGATTGTGTTTCGGGCGCGCATGAATTTCGTGCACGAAACGTAGTCTACACTGTCGAATCGCCGAATGATCTCTCTCACAGAGTCCATCGTTTTTTTTTTAAATATCTATTATAAAAAAAAAAAAGATGGAAGGTTCGGGAAACGAGGACCAGCTCTTTGTCGACCAGCGGTACGCGACCACGCTTGAGACAATTCGAGCCCTTCGCAACACGTCGGTCTCACCGGAGGCCACTATCGGGCTCCGTGTGTATCAGGGGTTGATGCACACGATGTGGTTGCGCAGGATACGCGAGGAGCTTCAATTTGTGTACACGCAAACTCTGGGCAGCCTGCAGCTCAGGATGCACGACGTCGCCATAATGATCGGGGATGAAGCCTCCGAGTTCGAAGATGCCGAATTGGAGGCCCTGATGCAGGCCCTCTCGGAGTCGTTGGACGACGAGCAAGAGGAGGAGCTGAACGCACTAGAGGCGATCGCGCTGGTGGCGCCCGCCGCGCAAGTCTCGGCCATCAAGATGCCCGACAAATGCAGTATTTGCATCGACGACATCAAGAGGCTGCAGCTGTACCGAAAACTTGACTGTTCGCACGTGTTTCACAAAACGTGCATCGATTCGTGGTTCGAACGAAAGTTGTCGTGCCCGCTGTGCCGTGTGTCACTTATTGGGTGACTTGATTTTCCCATGAAAAAAATCCACACCGTAAGACAAAACGCAATGAGCGTAGCCGACGCTGTGGCGATTGGAAAAGTGTTGTATTCGGCCGGTTCGACGTTGGTTTACGGCATCGCCGCCGGTGCAACCGGCCTCGTGTCCATCACGGGGTCTCTCTTTGCACGCCCGAAACCTCCCCCACCCATGGAAGACACCGTGAACAAGCTGGAACACGTGCGAGGGACCGTGGTTGAGAGAGAGCAGCGGCTGTGGACCAAAATGGAACACCACCGCGACAGTGCCGCCGAGCACGCCAATAGGGGAAACCTGCGTGAGGCGAAGATGCAAATCAGACTGCGCATGCTCTACGACGGACAGATTCAAAACACGCAGCGCACGCTCACGGCGATCGAAAGTCACCTCGTGGCCATACAGAGCGCCGTGTTGAACCGAGAAGTCTTTCTTGCGCTCCACGAGGGCTCACGCGCACTGGGTCACCGGGGGCACGATGATGGCGCGGTTGACGACGTGCTCGCGGAACTCGACGAACAGCACGATCAAACAAGGGCGATCATGGACATAATACAGGAGAATCCGCCCGACGCGGCCAGCCTCGACGAGGACGCAATCGACAACGAGCTCGCGCTCCTGATGGGTCCCACGACCCAACTACCACCACCAGAGATGTTTATTCTTCCGATGCCTCCGACCACGGACCCCACCATCGTTGCCAAAACCGACGTTTGTGTTCCCACACCGACGTAAATAAAAAAAGTTTTTTTTTTATAAAATTTAATCAATGCATTGGCTTTGATGCTTTACTCATATTTGACCATTGCTTGGGCAAAAGCCAGTGTATCCGAATTTTTCCCAGTAGTTCCTACACTCACTGACCCAAAAGGTTGCCATCCATTCTTCATAGCTCTACCAATTTGCCTTTGAAGTTTGTTGCGATTCTGACTGCTGCTTGACAGTGAACTAGTATAACTGTTCATATCTTTGGAATAAACAACCATATAATCCATTATTTCACCTTGGCCGACAACCGGGCCACCGACTCGAACACTATTACTTTTTTTCTCAGACATTTGACTGGTGTACGTGTATTTATAGTCTGATATCACAAGAGGCAGATTGCCCAAAATAATTTTTCCAAATTCACGCGTCAAAAACGAACACAAAAATAATTTTTTCAAATGTCTATCCCGTGGGACTGCGTGGGGCACATTGTGTCATGCATGCCGCTGGAGGTGGCCGTGCAACTGGTGTCGAAAGCGTGGCTCCGATTGGCGCTTCGTCGAGTTTTCTGTGCGAAAATGGCGTGGGCTAACCGCTTGCGCGTGTTTACACATGCTGCACTCGTCGACCACGGAAACATGTTTTGGCAAATGTTTGCCCAACATGCCTTGGGATTAATTCGCAGAAAACGTAACAGTGACTACATCCTGACATGGAAGGCGCGCGTGCAGTATTACATGATGGACCAAGATCGATGCCGCGCGTGCGGGTCGGAGACAAAAGCACTCGTATTGGGACGTGTGCTGTTGTGCCAACGGTGTCGCACGGACTGGAGACTCAAACACAGTTTCATGGTCAAGGTACATCAGGTTCGCCGGTTTGTTTCAAAAGCAGACTTGAAGCGCGTCCCCTATCACGGGGGAAATGGTCCGTTCTGTCCGCACTGGCGCTTTTGGTCGGATATCGTAGATGTTGTTCCGTATCTTCAAAACGAACGCAGTGTGCGACAACGTGTAGCCTATTAAACAAAAAATCATGTTTTTCTAATTTTTTAATTTTTTTAATTTTTTCTAATCAACATACCTTCAAATCTGGACCACAATGAAAACAGACCACAACGAAAAGAAAAAAAAAAGAGAGACATTTTAGCGATCTTCTTTGAACTTGTCTTTGTTTATTTGGTTCTCCGCCCTGAAACGCTGGACGGCATCCGGGGGGAAACTCTTTTCAACGCGCTCCATGGAAACCAACACCTTTGGTTCCACTTCGAACGTGAAGGTCGTCCCCGCAACGACGAGCTCGCTTAGATCGCGCTGCTTCATCCATTTCTTGAAAAACTTCTTTTGTTTGCCCAGCGTTTTCTGTACCGGTTTGAACTGTGTGTTGAAGCTCTCCATCCATTGCTCTTTGGTGGATTCGAGCTCGAGGAGTTTCGGCAGAGTTTCGCAGTATACGCGTCTTGCTTCGTTGAAATCGGCTTCGGACATGTTTTTGTCACATCGGCAATTTTTTTTCAGTCGTGCGGATGAACGCGGGCTACACTTTGCCGTAGGTGCATACCGAAAGTGTTGATTTCGTCGGTCGGAAGTGTCTCATGCGCCAGATGGCATCCATGACTCGTCGGGTGCGCTCCTGTGGCGTCTCGCGTCTGACTTCTGTGCGAATCAACACAGGCTGCTCGTCACATTCGTTGTCACCGGTGTTTGCGAACGGAGCTTCTTCTTGCATTTATTCCCACACAAGGTTTTTTTTTCATAATTTTGACTGTACGAGTTGTTCCTCAATCTTGCGAACTCGTACAAAAATACCGACGAGCAAGTACATGACAATGATCCAGTACATTGATTGTTTCTGTAAAACCAATTCAAAAAAAAAATACCGGCGTAGAACGAAAGTTATGTTTTTTTCTCCAACAGCTCCCGCACGCGCGACGTGCTTTGGTACCAAATGACCCTGCATGGTATGTACGCGACAAGAATGATCAGAAACCAAGCGCAGAAACGAAGCCCTCGCTGCGCGTTCGATGCGCTGCGCACGTTTGTAAGCCACACAAGCGTGGGGGACTTTGAATTTTTTTCCTCCCGCGTGTCTCTGTTTCGACACCTGTCTCCGACCCACACACATACGTTGGATGGACACGTGTCTTCCGAGTTGTGTTGATCACACATGACTTTCTTCCAACAAACCGAAAAAAAAATCTAGTTACTTTGACAAAAGAAATGGTGGACAACATGAAGCAACAACCACATCCAATGGAACCCACCGAGTGGGGAAGATCGGCTTGGAAATTTCTGCACGCCTGCAGTTTTGCCTACCCGGAAAAACCAACGCGAAAGCAAAGAGAGAGCGCGCGTGTTGTGTTTGAGCACCTTGGCGACATTCTTCCGTGTCCAATCTGCCGGGGGCATTACAAAGAGAACCTCGCCCGAAACCCACCACGGGTCGCTTCGAAAGACGACTTGAGTCACTGGCTCGTGGAACTTCACAATTCGGTGAATCGATCTCGTCGGCAACAAGAAGTGGACTTTGACTCCGTCCGGCGCCACTACGAAGAAAACTCTCACGAACTGGACTGTGACTGTGCCTACACTCGTGGACTCAAACTTCAACTGGAAACTACTCAAAAAACGACCAACGGTTTAACCATCGCCTGCATTCTTCTACTCGTTGCCGTATTTGTGCTCATTGCGACGCGCCGTCGAAAATGATTTCGAATCACAGTTAGAACACGGCTAGAACACGGCTAGAACACGGCTAGAACACGGCTAGAACACGGCTAGAACACGGCTAGAACACGGCTAGAACGCGGGCCGGGCCAAACATACCGTTTGTTTTTGTTTGTTTCGCACTGCGTACGCGACGTATGGTTTGAGTGTGTTTGATTCCGGGTCTACCCACTTGAACGTGATATACCCTCCCCCGCTCAGCGCGCGCGATTTCATTTTTTGAAACATCTTCGAGGTTCGATCGTCACTGTCCTTCAGAAAGTTGGTGTGCAGTACCCGAGGCGCATTGACAGCGTGCTCGACTTCGCCATTGTCTTTCATCAGAAGCGCAAAAGCACCGGTGGGAATTGTCCAGTCGTTCGGATCCTGTTTGACCAACAACGCACCGTCCGTCCGTAGGTAAGATTTGATCTCGGTGTCTGTGTCAGCACGGTACAAGTTCCACGCAAATCCACCAAATGCAGCGACCACGGTAATCGAAAGCAAACACGGCGCAACCCACGACGACAACGACATTTTGTTTTGTTTCGAGGGACGGGAAAAAAAAACTTGGCGTGCGTTTACACGCGAAGAAAAAAAGAAAAGGATTTTTTTTACTGACGCATGTTACAAAATGCGCCTTGGTCCTGTTGTTAGGGTCCCAGCATACGTAGCAGCATGGGCGATCTACCCCGAGGTCGCGAAAGAATCGTTGTCCAACATGGACGACGTACGTTGCATGGTCACACCACACAGCCTTCGCCATTTTCTCTGGGAAGTGACGACGTCGTCACACGCCATCTCTCGGAGCATTCACATCCGCGTGGACAACGTGTGTCCGTTAGAAGAAGGGCACACCGACCGTGACATATTTGAAAGTATGTCACACCGACACTGTGACGCCTTCGCAGCACTGAAATTGTTTCGTGGAGACACGGTACCGTCGTACATTCGAGGGCGCTCCTGCCTCGTGTCCCACCGCTCGCGAATTGAACGAGCGCTACAAGCGACCAACTTGGCACTGGAAGAACTGTTTTGCCCCTGCGTGTTGGAAATACAATTTTGCATACGGAACGACGTGGCGAGTGGTGCAAGAGGTCTGATGATGCACGAGGAGAAGTGGATCGAATCTCTGATGCGCATCATTGTACCTAACTACATCGCCTGCACCCGGCGCATCGAAGCCACGGCCCGGCGCGTGTACTCAAACACACCGGCGTACACGTACACCGCGTCTCGGTTTCTCAGCAACGTAGAGCACGCAACGCTGTCGCGAAACACCGAGGCTCAACAACCGGCCGGGTTGACGCTTGAAATGCGCCCGTACCAGCGAAAAACACTGCAGTTTTGTCTTAATCGAGAAATATCACCGGAGGACGTGTTCTTGTGGAAGCAGGTGCCTGCAGTGCCCACCGAGAACACCGCAGGCGACGCAGAAGAAAAGGTTCCGGGGGAGACGGGAGTCTCCGTTCCCACCGAGCGACTGTGGTGGAGTCCTGTGGTGCGTCGATTTTGCACCAGCGCGAGCGAACCCAGTGCGTTTCTCAGAGGGGGCATCGTTGCGGAAGAAATGGGTATGGGGAAGACACTGGAAATGTTGGCATTGACGCTCTCAAATCCCGCACCAGAAGACTGGCAAGGCGGCCACACCATTGTAGTTTGCCCCGTCGCACTAGTGTCGCAATGGTCCGAAGAGGCTAAACGATGCCTTGAGAATCCGGGTAGAATATACGTGTACCACGGGTCCCACCGCAGACACGATGTTGACTTTTTGAAGCAATGCAACATCGTTGTGACGACGTACGGGATTCTAACGCGCGACGACACGCTCCACGCACTGGCATGGCACCGTGTCGTGTTCGACGAGTCGCACATCGCAAGGCGACCAACCACCCAACGATTCCGGGCGTGCACGCGCCTGCGCGCGTCACACCGATGGGCCGTCACGGGCACACCATTGGTCAGCGGTGCGGTCTCCGAGTTGTACTGCCAGTTGCGGCTAACCAAGCCCGACCTGTCAATATCGGTGTCACACTTGTCGTGGTCGAGCGTATCGTTCGTGCACCTGTTGTCGCACGCAATCACACGTCACACCAAGCAAATGAAAATCAACGGCGTTCCAATTCTGGATTTGCCCATGATGCGACGCGAAGACGTGGTTGTAACCATGAGCGACGCGCTCAGGGACAGGTACCGCCAAGACGTCGCAGACGTCGGCCAAGCGTGCCGCACAACTACCATGACAAGATTGATGGTCACGGTCGACCGTCTGCGCCGAAGGTGTTCCTCTGGCATCGCCACGGAACAACTTCTCGCCGGCGGCACAGCCACCGGATCGTCTTGTATGACAGACGAAGAGCGCCGGTACGTCGAAGAACGGTTGCAAGAGGACATGTGTGCGATATGTTTGGAACCCATCTCCGGGGTATCCATGATCAAACGCTGCCGGCACATTTTCTGCGGCACGTGCATCTCCGAACACCTGCGCCGCGGTGGAAACAACTGCCCCATGTGCAGAGGCAGCTTCACGTTTGATTCGCTGCGCTGTATGCCCGTTGCGGCGGTGGAGCAGTCAGTGGTTCCGGACTTTAATGCGAAGATGGACTACATTGTACGCGATATTTGCGGGTCCGACTCGACGGACAAATTCATCGTGTTCAGCAATTTCCGGTTGACGCTGCAACGTGTTGCCACAGCCCTCCGGCAAGCCAGTGTCGACTTTAGAGATCTCAGTAAAAAATCCTTGTCAATTGCCCAGCGTCGGCGCACCATGGAAGAGTTCGACAATCAGCCCCGCGTGCGCGTGTTGCTCTTGCCGATGCGAAGCACGGCTGTCGGGCTCAACATCACGTGCGCGAATCGCGTGGTACTTATGGAGCCGTGCCTCAACCCGGCACTCGAAAAACAAGCCATTGGTCGGTGCTGGCGAATGGGTCAGCAGCGAGAAGTCCGCGTGCAGCGGTTTGTGGTGGCCAACACGGTCGAACAGCGCATTGTGGAGGCCAACAACGAAATGGACGGCACCGTTCGAGACGCGTCGGGCAGTGAAAGAGCTCTCCTCATCGATCGCGACCGCGTGCGGTGGGGATTCTCCCGAATTTCCAGTTTACTTCGACAACAACCACAAACGACCAGCGTCTGAGCTGCCTCTGCCTCAGACAGACACCGCCCGGTGTAGAAATGTATGAAACAAACCCATTTCGTCGAACAACTGAATCGTAAGCGGGTCAAACCACAGTTTGGCAAAATCCTGTGCAATCGTGCGGTGCACCGTCGCGTCCGCGTGCACGGCACGAACAATCTCCAAAACCATAAACGTCAAAGCGTATCTTGGTTGGGGTTTTGTCATCATTTGTATCAGAGCTCGGCAGCGCCACACAAGCAGGTCTGTGGCCACACGTTGTTCACGAGTTCGTGTAAACGGACGCGCCCTCAGCTCACGGCTCACCGTGGCCTTCCCGATGACTGCCCTGCACAGAGGACAACGCGTTCCACCTCGTCCGACTGTAAATCGGACAAAACATGCGCGGCACATGGAGTGGTTGCACGGAAGCACGGCCGGTCGGGCATTATGCTCACAAAGACAGATGGGGCAGTGCGTATTCATAGTTTAGTGGTGGTCTATTAGGCTATAAAAAAAAAAAATTTCATGCGTGTTTTTTTTAACATCTCATTTCACCACAACACAGGGTAACAGGCCTCGCAGGCCACGTGGAGGGCAGGTTCACGCGTTTGGCCAGCCTAGTTTTTTTTCCACGTTTTGAAAAAAAAAAAAGCACCATGGACCAGCAGACACCGACCACGAACACAGTCTCGTTGACGCCGGATCAGGTCGCGCGGTTGCGAGATAATCCCGAAAATGTCGTGTACGATGTCGTGCACGACGACGTGGAGTACACGTCCATGACCGAAGTAAAGCGCGCCATGGCCGTCATTCGTGGGCTGGCCGCGAGCATTCGG
>Ga0114997_10002489_pt1 | contig 14824 bp, 12 predicted proteins | sample ArcticOcean_MG_C_2_FD_87045 | JGI IMG/M metagenome (GOLD analysis project Ga0114997, IMG submission 87045) | Marine microbial communities from western Arctic Ocean - ArcticOcean_MG_CB4_136 | ecosystem: Environmental > Aquatic > Marine > Oceanic | place: Arctic Ocean: Canada Basin | collected... | reverse complement strand
GAGGAACAGGTATTGGTGCAGAACTACCCACTATTGATGAAAAATTGGAAATAGGAAAAGGAAAAATAATTAAAGAAGGAAAAAAAATAGCAATTTTAAGTTTTGGTACAAGATTAAATGAATGTTTAATAGCTTCAGAAAATTTGAAAAAGAGGGGCATCAATATAACTGTAGTTGACGCAAGATTTGCCAAGCCATTAGATGAAAAATTGATTTGGCAATTAGCCACAGATCATGAAGCACTTATTACTATTGAAGAAGGATCTATAGGTGGTTTTGGATCTCATGTTTCAAACTTTTTATTTGAAAAAAATTTATTAGACAAAGGTTTAAAATTTAGAACAATGATTTTTCCAGACAAATTTATTGATCAAGATAAACCAGAACTAATGTACAAAATAGTAGGTTTGGATGCTATTGCAATCGAAGAAAAAGTTTTAAATCTTCTTAACTCTAATATTATTTTACAGAAACAAAAATAGTTTACTAACTACACTGAGCTTTGTTCATTAGGTAGTGGTCTAGCAAAACACAATTCATCATAGCTTCACCAACAGGCACTGCACGAATTCCAACACAAGGGTCATGTCTACCTTTAACAGAAATACTGGTATTTTTTCCAAACTTATTTATAGTTTTTTTAGTTGTTAAAATTGAAGAAGTAGGTTTAACAGCAAAAGATGCAACAATTTCTTGACCAGTTGAAATTCCACCTAGAATTCCACCAGCGTTATTAGAATCAAATTTTAATTTTTTTCCATTTTGAGAAATTTCGTCTGAGTTTTGCTCACCTGTTAATTGAGCTGAACTCATTCCTGACCCAATATTAACTCCTTTGACAGCATTAATGCTCATCATAGCAGATGCAATATCCATATCTAGTTTTGAGTAAATAGGAGCACCTAAACCGACTGGAACACCCCTTGCTCTAACCTCTATAATTGCTCCACAAGAAGATCCAGATTTTCTAATATTTAGTAAATATTTTTCCCATAATTTTATTATGGATTTGTCAGGACAAAAAAATGGATTTTTTTTAATTGTATGGTCATTCCATTTAGTTACGTCACATCCTAATATTCCTAATTGAGTTACAGCTCCTATAACTTGAAACTTTTTACCTAATTTATTTTCTAAAACTTTTTTAGCTACCGCACCTGCTGCAACTCTTGCAGCTGTTTCTCTTGCAGAGGATCTTCCGCCACCCCGGTAATCTCTTATTCCATATTTTTTAAAATATGTAAAATCGGCATGTCCTGGTCTAAATTTATCTTTAATATTGCTATAATCTTTTGATCTCATATCTTGATTGTAGATAATTAAAGAAATTGGAGTCCCAGTTGTTTTACCCTCAAATACTCCAGATAAAATTTGCACTTTATCGTCTTCTTTCCTCTGTGTTGTAAACTTTGACTGCCCAGGTTTTCTTTTGTCCAATTCAACTTGAATGTCTTGTTCTTTTAGGTTTATATTGGGTGGACAGCCATCAACTATACATCCTATGGCTGGCCCGTGAGATTCTCCCCATGTTGTGAAACGAAATTGCTTTCCAAAAGTATTAAATGACATTATCTATATTATATAGATTATTTTGTTAAAATTATGAATCAAAAAAACTCATTAGGGCTTAATAACTGCTTTTTAGATATAAATGATCCAATGGAATTATTTAAAACCTGGATGGATGAAGCAAAAAAAACAGAATTAAACGATCCAAATGCTCTAGCATTGGCAACTTCAGACCAACATAATTTTCCATCAGTTAGAATGGTTTTGTTAAAAGATTTTAATAAAGATGGATTTATTTTTTATACTAATTTGAACAGTCAAAAAGGACACGAGCTAAAAAATAACCCTAAAGCTGCTATGTGTTTTCACTGGAAAAGTCTTTTAAGACAGGTAAGAATTAATGGAACAGTTCAAAAAGTTTCCAATGATGTGGCTGACGAGTATTATAATACCAGAGGATACGAAAGCAAAATTGGTGCTTGGGCATCAAAACAAAGCTCTCCATTATATAATAGAGATGAGCTTTTAAAATCTATAAAAGAATACAAAAAAAAATATAGCAATAAAAATGAAGTGCCAAGACCCAATCATTGGTCTGGTTGGAATCTAGCACCTTCAAGTATTGAATTTTGGTTAGATGGAGATAATAGAATTCATGAGAGACTAAGATATATTAAAGATGAAGCAGGTAATTGGAAAAAGCTTTTATTAAGTCCCTAGAAACTTCTCCCTAGACTAAATGAAGTAAGATTTTCTAAAACTTTTTTCTCATCACTATTTTTAAATACTGTTAAAGAATTTGAAGCAAGATCTATGAAATGTTCTGCTTTTTTATAACATTCATTAATGACGTTGTATTTCTTAATTAATTGTAAAGTGAATGTTAAATCATCTTCAGATCTACATTCTTGTACAAACATATCTTTTAATTTTTCTTTTTCAATTAAAGTTACTTTTTGAAACAGTAAAATAACTGGTAAGGTAATTTTTCCCTCAAAAAAATCTTTGCCTATTTTTTTTCCAAAAATTTTTAATTCTGAATTATAATCCAAGGTATCATCAGCTATTTGAAATGTTAAACCTAAATTTTTCCCATAGAATTCTAGCGCTTCTTTTTCCCTGGATTCTTGATTAGATAAAATTGCACCAACTTTAGTTGCAGCTGAAAAAAGCTCTGCAGTTTTAGATGTTATAATCTTAAAATAAGTTTCCTCCAACATGTCTACCTCACCTTTGTGTTGAAGTTGTAATATTTCTCCTTGAGCAATTTTTGAGGACGTAGAAGATAAGAGTTTTAAGACTTCTAAGTTACCATCTTCGACCATCATTTCAAAGCATCTGCTTAAAAGATAATCACCAACCAATATTGAAGATTGATTTCCCCAAATTGAATTTAAAGTTTTTTTTCCTCTTCTCAAGTTTCCAAGGTCAATTACATCGTCGTGCATTAATGTAGCGCCATGTATCATTTCTACACATGCAGCTAAATTAATATCTCGACCACCTTTTGTGTATCCACATAATTTAGCAGATCCAAGAGTTAAAAGTGCTCTTAATCTTTTTCCACCAGTCTCAACATGATAGTCTGTCATTTTTTGAACTAGATCAACATTACTTACTAATTTTGATTTAATTTTTTCTTCAACTAAAACTAACTTTTCATCAACAGAATCTTTTAGTTGGAAATAGGAATTATTTATTTCGTTTTTAAGTTGAACTACAGTTCCCATAAAAAATAAGTTAGTATAATTATGTTAAATTTATTACTTATCAATTGACGCACCTCAATCTTCAACTATAAGTAGGCTTTATATTAAATCAAAAATTCTATAAGGATTAACAATGTTTTCTCTTTTTAAGAAGAAAAAAATAGTAGCCCATATCAAGCTAAATGGTGTAATCGGCAACGTTGGTAAGTTTAAGCAAGGTATAGATTTTTCAGGACAAGAAGAAATTATTGAAAAGGCATTTTCTTTAAAAAAAGCAAAAGCAGTAGCAATAACTATAAACTCCCCTGGTGGATCACCAGTACAATCTCACTTAATTTATAAGTTTATTAGAGAACAGGCAAAAAAAAATAAAATGAAAGTTATAGTGTTTGCCGAAGATGTTGCGGCATCTGGTGGATATTTAATAGCTTGCGCAGGAGATGAAATATATGCAAACTCAAGTTCAATTATTGGATCTATAGGGGTTATTTATTCATCTTTTGGTTTTACAGAGTTAATAAAAAAAATTGGTGTTGAAAGAAGAGTTCATACTGCTGGAAAAAATAAGAGCTCACTAGACCCGTTTCAAGAAGAAAAAACAGAAGACATTGAAAGACTTAAGAATATTCAATTAGATCTTCATAAAGATTTTATTAAAGTTGTGGAAGAAAGTAGAGGCTCCAAGCTTAATAAGAATGGAATTGAATTGTTTTCAGGTGAGTTTTGGGCAGGAAGCAAAGCTAAGGAACTAGGATTAGTGGATGGATTAGGAAATGCAAACGAAATCTTAAAAGAAAAATTTGGCCAAGATGTTGTTATTAAAAAATTTGAAAAATCTAAAGGTTGGTTGAGTAAAAAACTTTCTTCATCAAATAATCAAATGGATCAATTAACTAATATTTTAGAGGAAAGATCTATCTGGCAAAGATATGGCTTCTAAAAAAAAATTTTTAAAACCTAAATTTCAATCTTTTCAAGACACTATTTTGAATCTTCAAAAATATTGGAGCAAACAGGGCTGTGTTGTCTTACAGCCATACGATATGGAAGTAGGAGCAGGAACATTTCATCCAGCAACAACACTAAGGTCTTTAGGGCCTAAGCCTTGGAAGGCAGCGTATGTGCAACCATCAAGAAGGCCGACAGACGGAAGGTATGGAAAAAACCCTAATAGACTTCAGCACTATTATCAGTTTCAGGTTTTAATAAAACCATCTCCAGATAATATTAAAAAACTTTATTTAAATAGTTTGGCTGTAATTGGTATTAATCATAAAGAACACGATATCAGATTTGTTGAAGATGATTGGGAAAGTCCAACTTTAGGTGCTGCAGGACTTGGTTGGGAAGTATGGTGTGATGGAATGGAAATTACACAATTTACTTATTTTCAACAGATGGCAGGAATTGAATGTAACCCTGTTTCAGTTGAAATTACTTATGGTCTAGAAAGAATTTGTATGTTTACTCAGCAAAAGAAGAATGTTTATGATCTATTATGGAATGATGTAGGTATAAAATACGAAGATGTATTTCTTCAAGCAGAAAAAGAATTTTCAGCATACAATTTTGAATATGCTAATACAGATAATTTATTTAAAATGTTTGATATGCATGAACTTGAAGCACAATCTTTAGTGGAAAAAAAAATTGCATTACCAGCATATGACCAGTGTTTAAAAGCAAGCCATGTATTTAATATTTTAGATGCTAGAGGGGTTATAAGTGTTGCTCAAAGAGCAGAGTATATAGGACGTATTAGAGATATTACAAAAGCAGTTGCCGAAATTTGGATGAGCAGTCAAACAGATTAATGTCAGAATTTTTTTTAGAACTATTTAGTGAGGAGATACCAGCCAGTTTACAGCGAAATTCACGTAATGTTTTACTAGAAAAATTCCAAAAATTATTTGAAGAAAAACAGATTACATTTAAGAAAAGCTCAACTTTTTCAACACCAAATCGACTTATAATTGTTTTTGAGGGCTTATCTAAAGAAGTAACTCAAAAAGCAAAAGAAATAAAAGGACCAAATGTTAACGCACCAGAAAAAGCTATAGAAGGTTTTTTAAGATCAAATCAAATAGATATAAAAGATCTACTTAAAGGTAAGACAGAAAAAGGAGAGTTTTACTTCTTTAAAGAAAATTCAAAAAAAATTAATACAATTAATCTACTCGAAGAGTATACGCCCTTAATTCTTGATAGGTTACAATGGAAAAAATCAATGAGGTGGGGAAGCTACAACCTTAACTGGGCAAGACCTCTAAAATCTATTCTAGGTGTTTTTGATGATAAAAGTTTGAGTTTTAAATTCCATCACCTAACATGTTCTAATACAACATTTATTGACAAAGAATTTGAAGATAAGAAAAAAATATTTAAAGATTTTAAAAACTATAAATATTTTTTTAATCAATCAGGCATAATGATAGATCATGCTCAAAGAAAAAAATTTATTATTAAAGAATTTGAAAAAATATCTAAAAAGAAAAGTTTTACTATTGAATCTAATAATAAACTTTTAGATGAGGTAACAGACATAGTTGAGCAACCTAATGTTCTGGTTTGTAAATTTGATGAAAAATTTTTAGATATTCCAAAAGAAATTTTGATTATCACAATGCAATACCATCAAAAATATTTTCCAACTTTTGACAAAAAAGAAAAAATTACAAATGAGTTTTTAGTAGTAGCAAACAAAAAAGATACAAAAGGTTATATAAAATTAGGAAACGAAAGAGTGGTAGAAGCTCGGTTAAGCGATGCTCAATTTTTCTGGGAAAAAAATAAATCACAAAATTTAGTTAAACAAATATCTAAATTACAAACAATGAATTATTTCAAAGGGCTTGGATCATATTTTGACAAAGTTCAAAGAATGAGAAAGCTTGGAGGTATGATTTCAGACGTGTTAATAATTAGAAAAGACCAAGTAGAACTATCAGCATCGATTTGTAAGGTTGATCTAATTTCCGATTTAGTTGGTGAATTTCCTGAGCTTCAAGGAATTATGGGTGGATATTTTGCTGAAGTTCAGGGATTTGATAAAGATATTTCATTGGCAGTAAGCGAACACTATTTTCCAATAGGTCTTGATAGCAAAACACCAAAAAAACCTTTTAGTATAGCATTAGCTTTAACGGATAAGATTGATACTTTGGTAGGTTTTTTTGGTATCAATCAAAATCCTACTAGTTCAAAAGACCCCTATGCATTAAGAAGATCTGCGCTAGGAATTATAAAATTGATAATTGAAAATAATAAGGAATTTAAGATTAAAGATCTTATTAATTACTCTGCATCTTTGTACCTTGACCAAGGTTTTGCTCTTTCCAATAAAACTTTACAAATAGAATTAACAGATTTTTTAACTGACAGATTGAAATATTTCATGAAGGAAAAGAAAATTCGCACTGATATTGCAGAGGCAAGTATTAACTCATATGGGATAGATCATATGACAAAAATATATAAAAAAGCATTAACGTTAAATAGTGTGATAGATAAACAGGTTGGAGAAGATATAGTGTCTAGCTATAAAAGAGCTTCAAATATTTTAGATACCGAAATGAAGAATAAAGATAAAGATTTAGAACTATCAAATACAACTGACCCTGGTATTTTTAAAAATGATTATGAAAAAAATCTTTTAAAAAAGATTAATGAATTAAGAAAGTACTTCACAAATATAAATAAAGATGAAAATTATGCAGAATCACTTGTTAATTTAGCTAATGCTAAAAAGGTGATTGTTGAGTTTTTTGATAACGTAAAGGTTAATGATGAAGAAAAAAGCATTAAAAAAAACAGATTGGAACTTTTACTAATGTTATGTAGAACATTTGATAATTATATAATCTTTTCAAAAATTGAGAAAAAATAGTGAATAAATTAATCTTAAATTTTAAATCTAAGGAATCAAATAAAATTAAAAATCCTAATTATTTTTTAGGAGGCAAGGGTGCAAACCTTTCTGAAATGGGAAGAATAGGATTACCTGTTCCTCCAGGATTTACTATCTCAACTAAAGTATGTGATTTATTTTACAAAGATAAGAAAAAATTAAATTCACAAATAGTCAATACTATAAAAAAGGAATTAAGAATTATTGAAAAAGAAGTTGGAAAAAAATTAGGTGATTTAAAAAATCCATTATTACTATCTGTTAGATCTGGTGCTAGAGTTTCTATGCCTGGTATGATGGATACAATTTTAAATTTAGGCTTAAATGACAAAACTGTAGCTGCACTTGCAAATAAGACCTCCAATAAGAGGTTTGCAAAAGATAGCTATAGAAGGTTTATCCAAATGTATGGAAATGTTGTAATGGGAGTTGAGAACTACCATTTTGAAGAACTAATTGAAAATTATAAACTAACCAAAGGTGTTCTTCTAGATACAGATTTAGATGAAAATGATTGGGAAGGTTTAATAACTGATTTTAAAAAAGTTGTTAAAGATAAAGCTAAAAAAAATTTTCCTCAAAATGTATATGATCAATTGCTTGGAGCAATTAGTGCAGTATTTTTATCTTGGGAAAGCAATAGAGCAAAAGTTTACAGAAAATTAAATCAGATCCCTGCCGAATGGGGAACAGCAGTTAACGTTCAATCTATGGTATTTGGTAATATGGGTGATGACTGCGCAACTGGTGTTGTCTTTACAAGAAATCCATCTGATGGCGTTAATGAAGTTTATGGTGAATACTTAATTAATGCTCAAGGAGAAGATGTTGTAGCAGGAACAAGAACACCTCAATACATTACAAAAAAAGCTAGAAAAGATGCAAAAGCAAAAGAAACTTCAATGGAAGAGTCTATGCCGAAAGTATTTAAACAATTAGACAAAATTTTAAAAATTTTAGAGAAGCATTATAAAGACATGCAGGATGTAGAATTTACGGTTGAGAACAATAAACTATGGATGTTACAGACAAGATCAGGCAAAAGAACTTCAAAATCTGCAGTTAGGATTGCAGTAGACATGGTTAAAGAAAAATTAATTTCCAAGAAAGAAGCGGTAATGAGAATAGATCCAGCTTCTTTGGACACTCTATTGCACCCCACATTAGATGAAAAAAGTCCAGTAGATGTTATAGCGAGAGGCCTGCCTGCGTCACCAGGAGCTGCAAGTGGTAAAGTTGTTTTTTCATCAGAAGAAGCTGAAAGATTAAATGATATGATGCAAAACACTATTTTGGTAAGAGTTGAAACATCTCCAGAGGACATTCATGGAATGCATGCTGCCAAAGGAATTTTAACCGCAAGGGGTGGAATGACTAGTCATGCTGCAGTTGTAGCAAGAGGCATGGGGAGACCTTGTGTATCTGGCTCTAGCGAAATTGACATAAACTATGAGGCTAAAACTTTTAAAACATCATCGATTGAAGTTAAAGAAGGTGATGTTATTACAATTGATGGCTCAACAGGTAGAATTATTTTAGGAGAAGTACCCACAGTTAAACCAGAAATTTCTGGAGATTTTTCAATACTAATGAATTGGGCTGATAGTTTTAGAAAATTAAAAGTTAGAACTAACTCTGAAACACCATTAGATACTAAAACTGCAAGAGATTTTGGAGCTGAAGGAATTGGTCTTTGTAGAACAGAACATATGTTTTTCGATGAAGAAAGAATTTTATCAGTTAGAGAAATGATTTTATCAAAAACTAAAGAAGATAGAAATAAAGCCTTAGAAAAACTTTTACCTCATCAAAAAAAAGATTTTATCGAAATATTTAAGATAATGAATGGCCTTCCTGTTACGGTAAGATTATTAGATCCACCGTTACATGAATTTCTTCCTAAAACAGAAAAAGAGATTAATGATGTTGCAAAAGTTGTAGGCCTTCCTTTAAAAGAAATTGAATCTAGAATTAATGAATTGCATGAACAAAATCCAATGCTTGGTCATAGAGGCTGTAGACTAGGAATTTCATTTCCAGAAATTTATGAAATGCAGTGTAGAGCAATTTTTGAAGCCTTATCTGAGCTAAAAATAAAAAAAATTAAATCAGCCTTTCCTGAAATTATGATTCCATTAGTTTCAACAGAAGCTGAAATTAGAATAATGAAAGACTTAGTTATAAGAGTTGCAAAAGAGGTTCAAAAGAATAAGAAAGTTAAGCTTGATTATTTAGTTGGAACTATGATTGAATTGCCGAGAGCAGCAATTAAAGCAGATGATATAGCAAAGCATGCAGAGTTTTTTAGTTTTGGAACCAATGACTTAACTCAAACAACATTTGGTTTAAGTCGAGATGATAGTGGAAAATTTTTAAATGATTACATCGAAAATAAAATATTTTCTATTGATCCATTTGTATCAATTGATGAAGGTGTAGGTGATTTAGTTGAAATTGCCGTAGAAAGAGGCAGAAAACAAAACAAAAAAATTAAACTTGGAATTTGTGGGGAGCATGGTGGTGACCCTAAAAGTATCCACTTTTGTGCAAATGTAGGATTAGATTATGTTTCTTGTTCTCCTTATAGAGTTCCAGTTGCAAGATTAGCTGCGGCTCAAGCTGAACTATCAAAAAAAAGCTAAATTTCTAATTTAAAATCAGCTGCTTGTGCACTATGAGTGATGTTGCCAATTGAAATTCTATCAACACCGGTTGCAGCAATTTTCTTAACTGTTTTGAAATTAACATTTCCAGAAGCTTCTGTTTCGTAAATTTTTCTAGCCATTTCAACACCTGCTTTAAGTGTTTTGTTATTCATATTGTCAAATAATACTGTGTTAAATTTTAAACCCATTATTTGCTTAAGCTGAGTTAAATTGTCTACTTCTACTGTAATTTTTCTTCCTTTTTTATTTTTAATAGCAAGCGTGACTAAAGTATTAATATCAGAACTTGCTATGTGATTGTCTTTAATTAGAAATTCATCACTTAGGTTAAATCTATGGTTAGTGCCACCACCCAACTTAACAGCATACTTTTGTATTATTCTTAAGGTTGGAATTGTTTTTCTTGTACAGCAAATTTTACACTTTTTATTTACTAGCTTAACAAATTGATTAGTTTTAGTAGCAATCCCGGAGATATGGCTCATAAAATTTAAAGCAACTCTTTCACCAACTAGAATATTTTCAGCCTTACCTTGAATTGTTGCAATTACATCATTCTTTTTAACCATTGAGCCTTCTTTTTTTTTAATAATGAATTTAATTTTATTATCTATTAATTTAAATGTTTGTTTTGCAAATTCTAATCCAGCGATTACAGCTTGTTGGTTAGAAATTAATCTAACTTTTATTATCTTACTATTTTTAATTAAATTTGAAGTAATATCACCAGAAGGGTAAAGATCTTCATTTAAGGCAAGCTTAACAGTATTTTTAATATAATAATTACTTAATTTAATTTGAGACACTTAATCTATCTGCCAATTGCAGCCATTCTTTCAACAGGAATTCTTGCTTTTTCTATTATTTTCTTATCCATTATTATTTCCCCAGTTTCATTTTCCAAACAATCTAAAATTTTTGGTAATGTAATTTTTTTCATATGTGGACAAAGGTTACAAGGTCTAATAAATTCTACATTTGGATTTTCTACCTGAATATTATCACTCATTGAACATTCAGTAACCATCATAACTTTTTTAGGCTGATTGTCCTCAACATACTTAATCATCCCACCAGTTGACCCAGCAAAATCACTTGCTTTAATTACATCGGGTGGACACTCTGGATGTGCAATTATTTTAATACCAGGGTTTCTTGCTCTTATATCGTGTATCTCTTTTTCATTGAACTGATCATGTACCATGCAAATACCTTTCCAAGCAATAATTTCAACATCTGTTTGAGAGGCAACATATTTTGCTAAATATTCATCTGGTAAAAAAATAACTTTTTTAACTCCAAGAGATTCTACAATTTTTACTGCATTAGCAGAAGTACAACAAATATCCGTTTCAGCTTTTACATCTGCAGAGGTATTTACATAAGATACAACAGGAATTCCTGGATATTTCTTTTTTAATAATCTTACATCTTTACCAGTGACTGATGACGATAAGGAGCAACCAGCAGTCATATCGGGTAGTAAAACTTTTTTTTCGGGGCTCATTAATTTAGAAGTTTCGGCCATAAAATGAACTCCTGCCATTACAATAATATCTGCTTTTGTTTTTGCAGCCTCTATCGCAAGAGCTAAAGAATCAGCAGCAACATCAGCTATTCCATGGTAAATTTCTGGGGTTTGATAATTATGAGCAAGTATAATTGCATTCTTTTCTTTCTTTAATTGGTTGATTCTATGAATATAAGGAGCATGAATAGACCACTCTATCTCAGGCATCACCTTCGAAATTTTTTGATAAATAGGATCTGTTGCTTTTCTTACTTCTTGAGTAAATTCCATAGTAAAAATCTATCAATTTGAGTGAACCTTGTCATTCATTTTTCTGACGCAGAAAAGATCAAAGTGAAGCAACTTTAACAATGAATATAATATGCTATTGTCAATAAATAATGATTATTTGGTTAGCATCATACCCAAAAAGTGGAAATACATGGATCAGAGCTTTTCTTGCAGCTTATTATTATTCAAGAGATGGAATTTTTGATTTTAAATTACTAAAAAAAATAGACCAATATCCTAAGGCAAAGTATTTTGATAAAAAGATAGAAAAGCCGGGAGACATAAGCTTATACTGGAACTCATCTCAAGAAAAAATATCAAATAAAAAAGAAGTTAAAATTTTTAAGACTCATAACTCTCTTCTTGCAATTAATAAAAATAATTTCACATCAACAAAACATACCCTTGGAGTTATATACATAGTTAGAGATCCAAGAAATGTATTAACATCGCTAAAAAACCATTATGACATAGGATACAATGAAGCTATTGAATTTATGCAGAACGAAAGAAAATATATTTACGATAATAGAGAAGAAAACACAAAATTAGATTTTGCAAATTTTCAATTTTTAAGTTCTTGGTCTAATCATTATAAATCATGGACAAATACAAGTGCATTTAAAAAAATAGTTATCAAGTACGAAGATTTAGTTTCAGATCCAACCAAAAATTTTAGAAATTTGATTAGCTATGTAAACTCACTGATTAAAAAAAATGATATAATAGATGATAAAAAAATTCAAATGTGCATTGAGACAACAAACTTTGAATTATTGAAAAAAAAAGAAGAAAGTTCTGGTTTTCCTGAATCTGTATATTCAAATAAATTAAAAAAGAATGTCACTTTTTTTAATCTTGGATCAAAAAATCAATGGAATGAAGCCGTACCAAAGGATTTACATAAAAAAATTAATGAAATATATAAAAAAGATTTAGAGATTCTTGGTTACTAAAAATATTATTTTATCCATTCTGGTTTTATAATATTCAAAATATTTTCATTACTATTAAATTTATCATCTGTATTAAAATCCAAATCTAAATATTTGATTAAAGCAAATGGATAATCGTTAGCAATTAAAATTTTACCTATTTCTTTTTTATCTTTAAAAATAGTATCTCCTTCTTTTAATGCTCCACTAATTAATTTGATTGGCAATAGTCTTTTTGACAATTTATTCTTTAATTTTATTCTAGCTGTATTTTCTTGACCAACATAGCAACCTTTTTTAAAATCTATTCCATTTAGCTCGTCAAAATTACACTCAATACCAAATATTTTGTTTTGTAATTTTTTCATATTTTTTTGAGGTACTCCTAGTTGATGGCTAGATTTATAATAATTTTTATTATCTATAATTTTTAGATCTAATTTTTTTAAAGATAAATAAAGTTTCTCAAGATTTATTATTAATCTTCCACCAAGATTTTTATCTCTAGGGTCTAATAAAACAGGATCGTCTCTGAATCTAAAGGTATATCCAGGAATATCTTTAGCTTCATCAAATGTTATAAATTTTTTATGACTAAAAGCTGCTACAACAAATTCATTGCTGAGATTCATAATTTCAACTTTTGATCTTAATTTATAAATATTTAATTGTTTTAATAGATTTTCAGCCAAATCTTTTTCACAATCTATAAAGTAGCCAGTTTTGTGTTTTATAATTAAAAAGTCGTATAAATATTTACCCTGAGGCGTTAAAAGAGAAGCAAAACAACTATTATTCTCGTTAACTTTATTAACATCATTAGTGATTAAATTTTGTAAAAACGCTTTAGCCTCTACTCCATTTATATAAAGAATGCCTCTATCTTCCAGGATATGTACATTATGATTATTCATATTTGATTAATAGCAGGATATAATATAATTACTTTTTTCATAAATGTTAGATCTAATAATTAAAAATGGTAGCTGCTACATAGATAAAAATCTTAAAGATCAAGATATTTCAATTAAAGATGGTAAAATTATTAAAATTGGAAAAATTGATGCTGAAGCAAAAGAAATATTTGATGCTGAAGGCTTAATGGTTTTGCCAGGCTGTATAGATACCCAAACTCATTTTAGAGAACCAGGTTCAACGGATACTGAAGATCTTCATTCTGGCAGTAGAGCAGCAGTAGCAGGTGGAATAACAAGTGTTTTTGAGATGCCAAATACCAACCCTTCGACTTCCAGTAAAGTAGAATTTCAAAAAAAATTAGATCTTGCTAAAAATAGAATGTATTGCAATTACGCTTTTTATTTTGGGGCGACTCCAGATAATGCAGCTGAACTGGCAGACTTAAAAAACCTAGAAGGATGTTGTGGAATTAAACTTTTTGCAGGTTCTTCAACAGGAAATTTATTAGTCCAGTATGAAGAAGATATTGAAAAAGTATTTAAAAGTAGCTCTAAAGTTGTTTCAGTTCATTCTGAAGACGAAGAAATTTTAAATATGAATAAAAAATTGATTAAAGATGGTGATGTTCATTCACATCCAATTTGGAGAAGTGAAGAATGTGCAATTTCATCAACTAGAAGAATAGTAAGAATTGCTGAGCACTATAAAAAAAAAGCACATATTCTTCATGTTAGCACAAAACAAGAAATTGACTTTCTATCACAACACAAGGGTAACATTACATTTGAAATAACACCTCAGCACTTGACCATATATGCTCCGGATTGTTATGAGAAATTAGGAACTTACGCTCAAATGAATCCTCCTTTAAGAGATAAATCTCATTATGATCGATTATGGTACGGGATTAAAAATAATCTTAACGATACAATCGGTTCTGATCACGCACCTCATTTAAAAGAAAATAAAGAAAAAAATTACCCGAATTCACCATCTGGAATGCCTGGTGTCCAAACTCTTATGCCAATTATGTTAAATCATGTTAATGATGGAAAATTGAGCCTTGAGCAATTAATGAATTCTATATGTGAAAACCCAGTTAAAATTTTTGGAATTAAAGATAAAGGTTTTATTAAAGAAGGTTTTGATGCTGATTTTACAGTTGTAGACATGAATAAAAAAATTGTAATAAAAAATGAAAATATTGAAAGTAAATGTGGGTGGTCACCTTTTGATGGATTTATGTTTAAGGGAACACCTGTAACAACAATTATAGCTGGACAAATTAAAATGAGAGATGGCAAAATCCTAGGTGAACCTGAAGGTAAGCCTTTAGTTTTTTAAAATATTATTTTTAATTAAATCTTCTTTTATTTCAG
>Ga0114997_10002485_pt1 | contig 14843 bp, 14 predicted proteins | sample ArcticOcean_MG_C_2_FD_87045 | JGI IMG/M metagenome (GOLD analysis project Ga0114997, IMG submission 87045) | Marine microbial communities from western Arctic Ocean - ArcticOcean_MG_CB4_136 | ecosystem: Environmental > Aquatic > Marine > Oceanic | place: Arctic Ocean: Canada Basin | collected... | reverse complement strand
TTACATGGCAACATTTGGAGTTATTATATCTTGTACAATTGGATTTACTGTTGGAACATTATGTTTTCAGAATAAACATACTACAAATTTTATGTTGGGAGTTTGTGATATTTTTCAAACATTTCCTTCATTTGTATATTTGATTCCTGTAATGATGCTTTTTGGAGTTACAGATACGTCAGTGTTAATTGCAGTAGTTGTTTATGCAACTATACCTGCCACAAGGTACACTATTGAAGGATTGAGAAGTGTTCCAGCTTCTTTACATGATGCTGCTTCAATGTCAGGTGTAACAAAAATACAAAGATTAATGAAAATAGAATTTCCATTAGCATTTCCTCATATGATGCTTGGCTTAAACCAAACAATAGTATTTGCTTTGTTTATGGTAATTATTGGAGCATTTATTGGAACAGAGGATTTGGGACAATATATTTTAAAAGCTTTATCTGATAAAAAAGGTGCAGGTATAGGATTAACACTAGGTATTTGTGTTGCTTTCATAGGCCTGGTATTTGATCACTTAATTCGAACTTGGGTAGAAAAAAGGAAAAAGCACCTGGGTATAGATTAGTCAGCTAAAGATTATAGAACGCTGCCACTTTTGTTTGTTTGCTAATGAGCGTTAATAATAGCTTCTAAGACAATTATTGATCTATCTGGAGTTACTTGTGGAACTTTTTCTGTATCTATTAACATCTACAGCATGTATAAAATACCTTTAGATACAGTCAAACAATCCTTTAATTTATCGCTTAGGCTAGTATTTTTCGGAAAGTACCCATCTAAATAATATGTAATATTCGCGTATAAAATACGGGAATAAAGCATTAAATATTTTATGATTATAGAAGACACAATAAGCAAAAAAATTTCATTAGTTACTAGTATTATAGATTTAAAAAAAAATAATATAATCCCAATTAAGATTAAAAAAAAAATTGAGATTGTTGTTGTCCCAAATTTTGGAGAAATAAATTCTCATCAAGATAACGTTGGAATTATACTTGAGGAAAGAAAAATTCTAAAAATTTTATCTAAACGGTATAAAGATGTTAAGATAACGGAAATTAATTGTGAAGAAGACCTTGAGCAGCTAGTTAATAGAAAACCTGATTTAGTGTTCTCAGGTGTTAAATACTTTTTATTTAATAGTAAAAAAGTATGGCTTAATGATTATTTAGAAATTTTTGCAATTCCTTATATTGCCTCTAGCAAGACAGCATTAGATAATGAAAGTGATAAAAATATAGCAAAAAAAATTATGCAAAAAGCGAACATTAAAACTGCAGATTTTTTTATAACTAATCCAGGTGAACACTTAAATGAATCTTCAATTCCGTTAAAATTTCCACTTTTTATCAAACCAGTAACTGGTGGGGATAGTAGGGGTATCGATAAAAATTCAATTGTACTTAATTTTGAAAGTTTTACAGCAAAAGTACTTGATATTAAAACTAAGCAAAATTCACCTTCATTGGCTGAGGTGTATTTAAGTGGAAAAGAATACAGTGTTGGTATTTTTGAAAATAGTGTTGATAGAAGCCTAAGAGCTATGCCAATAGAAATTATTGTAAAAAAAAATATAGACGGCAATTGTATTTTAGATTTTGATGTAAAAAAGAATGATGAGGAAAAGGTAATTTTAGTTACAGATAGTAAAATTTTTAAAAAACTCTCTAAATTAGCAAAAGCTTCCTTTAAGGCTTTAGGAGGAAAATCTTTAGGTAGAATTGATATTAAGATGAATGATCTTGGAGTTCCTCATTTTGTAGAAGCAAATTTAATGCCTGGTCTTCGAAAAGGCTATTTTTATAGATCTTGTGTGCTTAATCTTGAAATGAGCTATGAAGATATGATCTTTAGTATTGCTAATACTGGACTATCTTCACATTAATATTTTTTAATTATCATACAAATTTTTACATTTGACAGAATCAAGTTTGCTACAAAGTAAGAATTATATAATATGATTTGGAGTACAAAGTATTATTAAGTTTTATATAAGTTGCTAATTCTCTGAAAAATATTCAACCTCAGAAAAAGTATCTGTTGGAAAAATCCAATAAAATTCTAAGGTTTCTTTTCCAACATTTTTTAATGCATGTTTTGCATTTCCTGCAATATAAACTACATCATCTTTTTTAATCTCTTCAATTTCACCAGATTTATTTAATATTCCTTTGCCATTTGTAACCACATATATTTCTGCGGGTGAATGATAGTGGAGTGTTAAGTCACCCCCTGGAGCAATTTCAGCAAAACCAAGTGAAAGTCCAGAACTTCCTATAAAATCTGCATCAATTAAAAATTTCCACCTAACACCTGGATATTTTTCAGTCGTTGACCACTCTTGATCGGAGACAGATTTAAGATTTTTTATAAATATCATGCAAAATTAAAACTTATAGTTTATTTTTTAGGTTGATCTAAAAATGTTTTTAAAGAATCGTCCATTGCAACTTCCCAGGCCGTATGATGTTTTGGACCAATTGATCCAGTTACAGGTGAAGAGAAAGACTTATTTCTATACGTCATAATATTTTCTACCTTATGGTGTTCCCATTCTTTAAAAGTTTTTCTAATCAATTCAAAGTCAATTTTTGGATAATCGGATAAAGTATAAAGTTCTTTGGTATACTCAGTCTGAAAGTCTATCATTTGATCGGCATTTTCTAATTTTTCTTCCATAGACACCCATTTATTTATATCTTTTTCTATCTCTAAACTATCTGGAACCTTAATCTTTCCCATTATAACATCTCTTGCAAACCAAGCCTGACAATCAAACATGTTAAAAGTATGAAATTGATCCTGCATGCCTAGGTACATTAATTTGTGATTGTTTTGCCAAACCACACCCTTATATAACTTTGGTGGATACAGTCTATTTCCTGTATTTAATTTTAAGTCTTCGGATAAAAAAGGGAAATGATGAAGGTAACCTGTGCATAAAATTACAGCATCTGTTTCTTGCACATTCCCATCTTTAAATATTGCTTTATTTCCTTCAAGCCTATCTAGGTGAAAAACTTCTTTCATTCCTTTTGGCCACTTAAATCCCATAGGATTATGTCTGTAGGCTATTGTTACACTTTTTGCACCATACTTATGACACTGAAGAGCTACGTCTTCTGCAGAATAACTGCTTCCCAAAACAACTACATTTTTATTTCTAAATTCTTCTGCATCTCTAAAATCATGAGAGTGCATTATTCTTCCAGGAAAAGCTTTCATACCAGGGTATTCTGGAATGAATGGAACTGAGAAATGACCATTAGCCACAATAACATAATCAAAAATATCTGTTGAAGAAGTAGCATTTTTTTTATCACGATAAGTAACTTCAAAATTATTACCGTTATAGATAACGTTAGTAACAGTAGAGCTAAATTTTATTTTATTTTTTGAATTTCCTTTTTTAACTCTGCCTAAAATATAATCATATAAAACTTCTCTAGGTGGAAATGATGGAATTGGTTTGCCAAAATGCTCATCAAAAGAATAGTCAGCAAATTCTAGACACTCTTTAGGGCCATTTGACCAAAGATATCTATACATACTGTTAGGCACAGGGTCACCATATTGATCAGATCCTGTTCTCCAACTGTAGTTCCACAAACCTCCCCAATCTTCTTGTTTATCAAAACAAACTACATCAGGTATTTTTTCACTTTTTTTTTCAGCTTGCTCAAAAGATCTTAAAGCAGATAAACCGCAAGGTCCAGCGCCAATAATTGCAACTTTTGTCATAAAAAAACCTCTCTCTAATAAATTTATAACTGTACTTTACCAACAAAATGCTAAAAATTAATATAAAAAAATACTTTAAAATGAAAAAAATTATTATTATTGGTGCTGGAGCTATGGGATCTGCTTTTGCAGTACCATGCATTGAAAATAATAATGATGTAACCCTTATTGGTACTCACCTTGAAGATGACTTAATAAGCAACATTAAATCTAATGATAATGTTCATCCAGCCTTAAACACAGAATTACCATCTAAATTAAATATTGAGAAATATGAGGGATTAAATTTAATTCTTGAGAAAGGGGTGGATATAATTGTTGCAGGTGTAAGCTCTGTTGGAATCAAATGGTTTGTTAATCAAATAACTGAAAACTACAAAATAAATCTTCCAATTATTTTATTAACAAAAGGTTTGGCGTTAGAAGATAACAAGTTAACAACTCTTTCAGATAAAATTAAAAAACTTCTCAAAGAACAAGGTCACACAGAGGTAAATGTTTCAGCAATTAAAGGACCTTGTTTGGCTGCTGGTCTTGCAAATAAAATGAGAACAGGAACAGTTATAGCAAATCCAAATATTAAAGAAGCTGAAAAATTAAAAGAAATAATATCAACCAATTATTATTCAACAGAAATATCGAATGATTTGACTGGTATTGAATTATCAGGTGCAATAAAAAATATTTATTCAATGTTGATTGGAGCCTCTGAAGGATTAAGCAACTCAAAAGCACCTAAAAAAATTCAATCTAAATATTTTTTAAACACTGCTGCCTCATTAGTCCACAGATCAATTTCAGAAATGGTAGAGTTTGTTACTCATTATGGAGGCAAACCTGAAACAGTTTATGGTTTAGCTGGTCTTGGTGACTTGTATGTGAGTGCAATAGGTGGAAGAAATAGTTTAATGGGAAAATATTTAGGTGAAGGATATTTGTATAATGAAGCGAAAGAAAAATTTATGAAAGACACAACTGTAGAAGGAGCTCAGCTTGCTTTGGAAATTGGACCAAGAATTCTAGAAGATTTAAATTCTAAAAATTTTCCCTTGATGTTTAGTATGTTAAAGACAATTTGTGAAAATAAAAAATTAGAGATTAGTTGGTAAAAATTTAAAAATTAAATATTTATTTATAAGGTAAAAAATTTTAAAAATAATTTTTTTAGAATAAACCCTCTATTTCTCCATTTTTATTTAGTTTTATCGAATCTGCCGCTGGTATTCTGGGCAAACCTGGCATGGTCATGACCGCTCCACACACAACAACAATAAATTCTGCACCTGAGGAAAGTCTAATTTCTCTTATTGGTAAAGAATGTCCAGTGGGTGCTCCTTTTAAGCTTGGGTCTGTTGAAAAACTATATTGAGTTTTTGCTATGCAGATGGGAAAATCACCATAACCCTCATTTTCAAAGCTTTTTAGTTGATCCCTAATTTTTGTATCGGCAATAACTTTATCTGCTCTATAAATCTCTTTTGCAATTGTTTCTATTTTTTTAAACAAAGGTATTTTACCTTCGTATAAAAATTTAAATTCTGAATCATTTTTTTCACATAATTCAACTACATGATTTGCTAATTCTTTAGTTCCCTCACCACCATTTGCCCAATGAGTACAAAGACTAGCTTTAACTCCTAAATTATCACAAAAATCTATTAATGTTTTAACTTCATTGTCAGTATCTTTGATGAAATGATTAACAGCCACAGCTACAGGAAGGCCAAATTTTTTAACATTCTCTATGTGCCTTTCCAGATTGATTAAACCTTTTTTAACTGCATCTACATTTTCAATTTTAAGATCATCTTTAGCCACACCACCATGCATTTTTAATGCCCTTATGGTAGCAACAATTACAACACAGCTTGGCTTTAAATTTGATTTTCTACATTTTATATCAAGGAATTTTTCAGCACCTAAGTCAGCACCAAATCCTGCTTCAGTAACAACATAGTCAGCAAGTTTTAATCCTGATTTTGTTGCAATAACTGAGTTGCAACCATGAGCGATATTTGCAAAAGGGCCTCCATGAATAATTGCAGGATTATTTTCTAAAGTTTGAGTTATATTTGGTCTGATTGCATCTTTTAACAACACAGTCATTGGACCATTAGCTTTTAAATCTTTAGCATAGACAGGTTTTTTATTTCTAGTATATGCGATTGTAATGTTTCCAATTCTTTTTTCTAAATCTTTCAAATCATTTGACAAACAAAATATCGCCATAATTTCTGAGGCTACTGTTATGTCAAAACCATCTTCTCTTGGAAAGCCATTTGCAACACCACCTAAATTAATATTGATTGATCTTAATGAACGATCATTCATATCCATAACTCTTTTCCAGACAACTCTTCTAACATCTATATCTAATTTATTACCCCAGTAGATATGATTATCTAATAAAGCAGACAATAAATTATGGGCAGAAGTTATTGCGTGAAAATCTCCAGTAAAGTGTAAGTTAATTTGTTCCATAGGAACTACTTGAGCATATCCACCACCTGCTGCGCCACCTTTCATTCCAAAAGAAGGACCAAGACTCGGCTCCCTTAGACAAACTATGGATTTTTTTCCAATTTTATTTAAACCATCATTTAAACCAACAGAAGTTGTAGTCTTCCCTTCACCTGCGGGCGTTGGAGTAATAGCAGTAACTAAAATAAGTTTTCCATCAGGTTTATTTTTTAAAGTATCTAAATATTCTAAATTAATTTTTGCAATGTGTCTGCCCATTGGACTGAATGCTGAACTATCATCTGGAACATTTATTTTGGCTAAGATGTCATTTATAGGTTGCATTTTAGCTTCTCTAGCTATCTGAATGTCTGATTTAACTTCGCTCATTTAAAAACTCCTATAAAATTAATTTTATTTGGTGGATTCATATCCTCTTTTATGAATTTTGGAAACTTATAAAAATTATATATAAAAAAAATAAGAACTATTTATATTCTTTTATATAAAATAATTTAATGCAAAAATATTCTATTTTTAACCTAATAAAAAATGCTTTTTCTGGTCATCAAAATTGGGACCTAGCATGGAAAGACCCAACTCCTAAAAAAGAGTATGATGTTGTAATAATCGGAGGTGGAGGTCATGGTCTAGCAACCGCTTATTATCTAGCAAAAGAACATAATATTACAAATGTTGCCATTATTGAAAAAGGCTGGATAGGTGGTGGAAACATAGGACGTAACACTACTATTATCAGATCAAATTATATGCATGATGATAATGCTCTATTTAGTGAGTTTGGAATGGATCTGTGGAGAAAGATGAGTCAGGATTTGAATTATAATGTCATGTTTTCACCAAGAGGAATTATCAATCTTGCTCATTCAGATGCACAAATGAATACATACGCAAGAAGGGGAAACTCTATGAGATTAAACGGCATTGATGCTGTGCTTTTAAACAGAGAGCAAGTAAAAGAAATTATACCAATGGCAGACTTTTCAGACAATGTAAGATTTCCTATCTTTGGTGGGTTAATGCAACCAAGCGCGGGTACAGCAAGACATGATGCTGTTGCTTGGGGTTATGCACGTCAAGCAGATTCAATGGGTGTAGACATAATTCAGAATTGTGAGGTAACAGGTTTTGATGTGGTTAGTGGAAAAATTAATGGTGTAAGAACCTCTAGAGGTGACATTAAAGTTAAAAAAGTTGGATTATGTGTTGCGGGTAGTACAAATGCTTTAGTCGAAAAATTAAATATGACTTTACCAGTGGAAACTCACCTTCTACAAGCTTGTGTTTCAGAACCAGTGAAACCTGTATTAGATAGAGTTGTAACTTTTGGAGCTGGACACTTTTATATCAGTCAATCTGATAAAGGTGAAATGGTAATGGGTGGAGATCTAGATGGATATAATAGTTATGCACAAAGAGGTAATTTACCAACTCTTCAACATGTCTTAACAGAAGGAATTGCAATGATGCCCTTTCTAAGCAAACTAAAAATACTTAGAACATGGGGTGGAATTATGGATATGTCCATGGATGGCTCTCCTATAATTGACAAAACTCATATTAAAGGATTGTATTTAAATTGTGGTTGGTGTTATGGTGGATTTAAAGCAACACCAGCATCTGGTTGGACATTTGCACATACTATTGCTCAAGATAGAGTTCATAAATTAAATGCTGGTTATAGTTTAAATAGATTTAACACAGGTCACTTATTGGATGAAAAAGGGCTTGGAACAAAAACTTGGATTTCATAAATGCTTCATATTAAATGTCCGTACTGTGGAATGAGATCACAAAATGAGTTTTCTTATGGGGGTGATGCAACTATTAAAAGACCAGAACTCAATAAAGAAGTGTCAGATCAAAACTGGAATAATTTTGTATATAATAGAAAAAGTTTAAGAGGAAAACATTTAGAGTTATGGCAACATCTATCTGGCTGTCGACAATGGATTAAAGTTGAAAGAGATACGGCTACTCATGAGATATTTAGAACAATGAAAGCTAACGAGGATATTTCATAATGCCTCAGAGCTTCAGGTTAGAAAATGTTGGTTTAATCAATAGAGATAAAAAAATATCATTTAAATTTAATGGGAAGGCATATTATGGTTATGAAGGAGATACTCTTGCATCAGCCTTATTAGCAAATGGTGTTCATTTAATTGGTAGAAGTTTTAAGTATCATAGGCCTAGAGGTTTTTTTGGTGCAGGTGTAGATGAACCTTACGCAATTGTTCAATTATATAGAAACGGTGAGACTGAACCAAATGTTAAAGCCACAGAACAAGAACTTTTTGAGGGACTGGAGGCAACAAGTATAAATTGCTGGCCAAGTGTTAATTTTGATATTGGTGCAATAAATAATTTTTTAAAAGTATTTCTTCCTGCTGGATTTTATTACAAAACATTTATGTGGCCAAAAAGTTTTTGGTACAAAGTTTATGAACCATTTATTAGAAAAGCTGCAGGACTTGGCGTTGCCTCTACAAAACATGATAAAGAAAGATATGAACATAAATATGAATATTGTGATTTATTAATAGCTGGATCAGGGCCATCTGGATTAGCAGGAGCATATGCTGCTGCAAAAAATGGTGCTAGAGTTATTTTGGCTGAGGACAAACCAAGGTTTGGAGGAACTTTGTTAACTAGCGATGTCAGTATAGGAAACCAATCAGGCAAAGAATGGGCTGACGACATTATTGCTGAGCTAAAAAAAATGCCAAATGTTATTGTTAAAAATAGATCTCAAGTTTTTGGATACTATGATCACAATATGCTAGTGATGTTGGAAAAAATTAGTGATCACTTACCTAAGACTAAAAAATTTCATCCAAAACAAAAACTTTGGTATATCAGAGCAAAAGAAGTTTTAATTTCTTCAGGATCAATTGAGAGGCCTATAGTTTTTGGTAATAATGATACGCCAGGTGTAATGCTTTCATCAGCAGCAAAAGAATATCTTAAGGTTTATGGGGTGTTAGTTGGAAGAAACCCTCTAATATTCACAAATAACGATAGTGGCTATGAAACTGCAATCGAGTTTAAAAAAAATGGTGTTGATCTGATTATCTTAGATACAAGAAAAGACCCTCAATCTGAAATAATTGATGAAGCAAAAAAATTAGGAATAAATATTAAATTTTCTTATGTGGTGGTTGCGGCTCAAGGTTATAAAAAAGTTAATTCAGCTGATATTGCTAAGATTTCAGACGACAAAGAACAGCTTGGAACAATAGAAAATATTAAGTGTGATTGTATATGTGTTTCAGGTTTTTGGACTCCAACAATTCATTTGGCATCACAATCAGGAAATAAAACAACATTTAATGAAGAAATTGATGCTTTTGTTCCAGGAATATCAAAGCAAAATGAAACAACTCTAGGTGCTGCAAACGGGTCTTATACTTTAGATGAAACTTTAAAAAGCTCTTTCAAAACTGCACATGAATTATCAAAAAAAATTACAAGAAATGATAATAAAATTTCTTTTCCAAATGTTGTTGAAAAAAAATCAACAACACACGATAAGTTTTGGTGCGTACCATTACCTAAGGGAAAAAATTATAAAAGATTTTTAGATTTTCAGAACGATGTTGCTGTTTCAGATATTGAGATTGCATTAAAAGAGGGGTATCGATCAATTGAACATGTTAAAAGATATACAACACTTGGAATGGCCACCGATCAAGGAAAAACTAGTAATCTTAATGGTTTGCAATTGGTATCAAGTATCGAAAATAAAGTAGTGCCAGCTGTTGGTCACACAACATTTAGACCTCCATACACGCCAGTTTCAATTGGTGCAATTGTTGGAAGGGAAGTAGGAAAACATTCGAAACCTACTAGAAAATCTCCCATACATTCTTGGCATGAAAAAAACAATGCAGTTTTTGTTGATGCTGGAGCCTGGTTAAGACCAAGATATTATAAACAAGGACGTGAAAATTTATTCGAAGGATCAAAAAGAGAAGCTAAAAATGTAAGAACTAATGTTGGCGTTTGTGATGTTACTACTTTAGGTAAAATAGACATTAAAGGTCCTGATGCAGCAGAGTTGTTAAATAGAGTTTATATAAATGGATGGCTAAAATTACCAATTGGTAAAGCTCGATATGGTGTGATGTTGAGAGAAGACGGAATTGTTATGGACGATGGAACAACAACAAGAATTTCAGAAAATCATTATCATATGACAACTACAACTGCCCAAGCAGCAAATGTGCTTTCTCATCTAGAGTATTATCTACAATTAGTTTGGCCAGAATTAAATGTAAATGTAGTTTCAACTACAGAACAATGGGCAGGAGCCGCAATTGCCGGACCTAAATCTCGAGATTTATTACAAAAATTATTTCCAAACTCTGATGTGTCAAATGAAGGATTACCCTTCATGGGATACATGGAGTCAGACCTATTTGGAATAAAAGTAAGAATTTTTAGAATTTCATTTTCCGGTGAGCTTGCATATGAAGTGAATGTAGATTCTGATAATGGAAACTTTATTTGGGAAAAAATAATACAAGTAGGTGAAGAATTCAAGATACAGCCGTATGGCACAGAAGCCTTGTCAATTCTTAGAATTGAAATGGGTCACGTTGCAGGATCTGAACTTGATGGAAGAACAATACCTTATGATAATTCTTTAGAGGGATTAGTAAGTAAAAAGAAAGATTTTATAGGAAAAAGATCTTTAAATAGAGAGGCATTTGTTGCCAAAGATAGACAGAAAGTTGTTGGTGTTGTACCCTTAGATAAAAAAACAAGCATTCCTGAAGGATCTCATTTAGTAAAAGATGCCAATGCATCATTTCCTAACCCAAAATTAGGATATATATCAGCATCATGTTGGAGTGTTGAGCATGATAACCCATTTTCATTAGCCATTCTTAAAAATGGAAAAAATATGATAGGTGAAAAATTATTTGTAATGTCGCCTTTAAAAAAAAAAGTGATACCAGTTGAAATAGTTTCTTCACATTATGTTGATCCAAAAGGAGAAAGAGTAAGATCATGAGTTTAACTTCAGCTTTAGTAAATGTTCATTTAAAAGGTCAGTTTGGTGATTGTGAAGGCAAAGATGAAAAAGACCTATTAAAAGTCTCTGAAATTAAAAATTTACTAATTGTTCAGATTGTTCAGTATAAAAATTCTACTTTGACTTTAGGTAATTCTAAAATTGATGAGTTAAATTTTTTTGACAAACCAGTTTCAGTTAATAGCAATGAAAATACAAGAATACTTTGGAATGGACCAAAAAATTGGCTTCTTGTGTCAAAAAAAGTTGATCTGATAAGAAGTATTAGAGAAAATTTTAATGAAAAAGATTTTGCTGTTACAGATTTATCTCAATCAAAATCTATTATTGAGATTGAAGGTGATTCAGCAAAAGAAGTTTTGAAAAAAGGATGTCCATTTAATTTTAATGAGTTAAATAATAATAATTGTTTAAATTCTACTTTTAATGGAATGTCAGTAACAGTCGATATGTTGAGTCATGGTCCAGATAGAATTAGAATTTTTTCATTAAGAAGTTTTGGTGAATCATTATATCGCTCTATTACAGATGCTTCTTTGGAATTTGGGTATATTGGCAAATAGTTTTTTTAATCTCTAGTTGCTACATAAACACCAATCGTAGCTATTAAAAACCCTACAAGATCTAAACTAGTTAAGCTTTCGTTTAAAAAAAGCCAAGCCATAAAAGCAGAAGTGGGTGGTATTAAAAAAAATATTGAAACAGTTTTGCTTGCAGAATTATTTTTTATTAAAAACATCAGTATTGTAAAAGCACCAAACGAAACTAAAAATATTTGATGGCTCATTGCAATTATAAATGTTTGTGAAAAATCTATATATGGTTTTGAAAAAAAAATTATGACAAAAAAATGAAATGTGAACCCTCCTAGTGCTTGATACATATTGCTTACGGATAATGGTAAATTATTAGAAAGTTTTTTTTGCCAAATTGTTGATGAGGTTATTGCAATTAAAGCTATTATAGTTGCAATTAAACCAACAACTGGAATATTTGAACCAATATCAAAACCTAAAACTAATGAAGCGCCAGCAAATCCGAGTAAAACACCAATCCACTGTTTAACTGAAACTTTTTCATTTAAAATTGGTCCACTTAAGGCGTTAGTTAAAATTGGTTGAAGAGTGACTATTAAAGCCGCAATCCCTGTCGGCATTCCTTTTGAAATTGAAAAAAAAACACCTCCTAAATAAATACCGTGAAAAAGAATTCCACTAAAAAAAGATTCGTAAAAACCTTTTTTACTTACAAAAACTTTTTGTTTTGAATAAATTGAGAATAGAAAAAAACCAATTGTTACAATTAAAAACCTAAAAGCAAGTGCCGAAAAGGGATTGCTATTATCTATTAATGGTTTTGTTGTAATAAAAGCAGAAGACCACAATAAAACAAAAATCAATGGATAAATTTTAATCATTTTTATTTTATAGTTTAATATTTAATATATTCTTATAAATAACAGGCAGATAAATCTATTTCTATCTTGAGTTGGTACGTTAAATGTGTATTAGTAAATTATTCTTTTATGATTCTTTTATGAAATTAATAAAAATAACTTTTATATTGTTAAATTGCATTTTTTTAAATGGATGTTTTCAATCGACAGCGCTACTAGGTTCAGGTGTTACTGTTGCTAAAACAGGAAACATTATACAAGCTGGCCTCCAATATAGTGTCAATAAGGCTATTAAAAGTGAAACTGGCAAAAATACTATAGAACACTTCAATGATATTGTTAACAATAAAAAATAAGAAAAAAAGTTTAAACTAAAATTTGCTGAATTAGTTGAAAAAAGATTTCAAATTACCAGGTAAAATTAAAAAAGATTAATCTGTGATATTTAAGGAAATTAATTCTTCTTGTTTCGTTTCTTTACACCACATTTCATAACTTTCACAAACTCTCCAAAGATGATTAAATGCTCTTTGTGATATTTCTAAAGGAAAATAATTTTTTGTATAATACAATTTAGGTATTTTCATTAAAAATTTTAACATAGATTCTTTTTGGATTTCTAAGAGTTTAATTGTTTCATCATTAATCTTTTTTCCAGAAATTTTATCAATAAACTTATTTTTTTTTAATTCTACAAACCATTGATTGTGGAATTCACCAGAGCTTATTAAATCATAATCTTTTGTAGTCATAAAAACTTCAAATGCTAAAATGTTATTCATTTCTGGGTTTTTTTTTTTTATATCGAGTATTTTTGAGTAAATTTTTTCAGCAACTCTTAAAACATAAGGTTTATCAGTATCTGACAGCATTAATTATCTCTTATGTTTTGCCATTGCAGAATGGGCAAGTATTAAATTTGGATCTAAAAATATTTTAGAGGACTTTACATTTTTAAATGATTTAAATGCAAAAATTGCAATAGGTAATTCTGTGCACCCTAAGATTATTTTTTTACACCTCTTCTTAATTAGTTCACTGATGGCAGGTTTTATCGCTTTTTCAGCAGCCCTGATATTACCCATTTTTACAAATCTGATTGCTCTATTAACAGATTTTTTTTGAAGGTGTTGAGATGGTCTAATTAGTTCGTAATTTTTATTAAAAATTTTGCTATATACACCGGTCTTTAAAGTTCCTTCGGTGGCTAACAAGCCAACTTTTGAATTTTTTTTACACTTTTTTTTTGTAAATTTAAAAACCTCTTTGGGCATATTTATAATTGGAATATTAATTTTTTTTTGCAAATCATCAAACCAATAGTGGGCTGTATTACATGGAACTACAATAAATTTACATTTATTTTTTTCAAGCAATTTACATCCATGAAGTAAACTTTTTAAAACTTTATTATATCTTATTTTGCTTACTTTATTTGTGGATCTGTTTAATAAGTTTCCAGTTTGGACGCCAATAGACTCTGGCCTACCTGGAATATCCGACTTGTTGTAAAGTAAGAACAGAGGATACTCTTGATCTATTTTTCCTCTATTTAAAATTGCAAGCTTATTACAAAAGTCAAGACCAGCTTGAGTTCCCATTCCACCTAAAATTCCGATCATATTTTTTTTATTAGATTGGTTTATTAATACCTCTCATAAATACAATAAGTAGGCAACCATTTTTCGTATGTGAATTATGAGTAGACCCAGGTTCAAAAGTTACAAAATCACCTTTTTTAAAAGTTTTTCCATCTGCATCTTTTAGTTCACCATCTATTACATAAAATTCTTCAAACCCCTGATGTATATGAGGTAAGCTTTTAGCACCTGGATCCATTTTTAATATATAAGTTCCGTATCCACCATTTTTTTTATCATAACTAATTTTATGCCAGCTCATGCCTTTTATTGGCAAGCCATAGTTATCAAACGGCTCAAAGTTTAGTGTGTTTATATTCCTAACAAATCTTTCACTCATATTAATAACACGTATTGTACTATTAAATTTTAAAATTGAAAATTATGTTTAAAGGTATTTTGGAGATTTTTTTTTTGGTATTGGCTGAAAAATAATTATCTAAATCAATTGAATTAAACTTTATTATTTCAGCCAATAGGAAGTGTGAATATTATGCAGTTTTTAAGTTAACTGCTGAAGGACCTTTAGGAC
>Ga0114997_10002483_pt1 | contig 14850 bp, 15 predicted proteins | sample ArcticOcean_MG_C_2_FD_87045 | JGI IMG/M metagenome (GOLD analysis project Ga0114997, IMG submission 87045) | Marine microbial communities from western Arctic Ocean - ArcticOcean_MG_CB4_136 | ecosystem: Environmental > Aquatic > Marine > Oceanic | place: Arctic Ocean: Canada Basin | collected... | reverse complement strand
GAAACAAGCTGCGCTTTAATTAAATACGATTCTATTCATGGTAAATTTAATGCTGATTTGGATTATGATGAAAAACACTTAATTATTAATAAGAATAAAATCACATTTTCACAAGAATCTAGTATTGAAGATATAAATTGGAAAAAATTTGATGTTGATTATGTTTTTGAATGCACTGGAAAATTCAACTCAAAAGAAAAATTGTTAGCTCATATAAAAAATGGTGCGAAAAAAGTTATAGTTTCTGCACCTTGTAAAAATGCAGATAAAACTATTGTTTATGGGGTGAATGAAGACATTTTAACAAAAGAAGATCAAATTATTTCCTCAGCCTCTTGCACAACTAACTGTCTTGCGCCAGTTGCAAATGTTTTAAATAAAAATTTTGAAATTGAAAAAGGATTTATGACTACCATTCATGCTTTTACTAGCGATCAGAGAATTCTAGATAATTCCCATAATGACCCAAGAAGAGCAAGGTCTGCTAGTCAATCAATTGTCCCAACTTCTACGGGTGCTTCAAAAGCAATTGGTGAAATTATACCTTCTTTGAAAGGAAAACTTGAAGGTGTGGCCATGAGAGTTCCAACTCCTAATGTTTCCCTAATTGAGCTTGTTTTTTGTACAAAAAAAGAAATAACAAAAAAAAAAATTAATGAGGCTTTTACTAAAGCTTCTAAAAAACAGTCTAAAAAAGTTTTAGAGATTACCTATGAAAAACTAGTATCAATTGATTTTAATCACAACTCCGCATCAGCAACCATAGATGCTTCGTTAACAAGTGTAGTTGGTAGCAATATGGGTAAAATCTCAGCTTGGTACGACAACGAATGGGGCTTTTCAAATAGAATGTGTGATATTGCAGAACATCTTGATCAAATCTCTTAATGAGAAATATAAAAAACGAGCACAACCTTAATCAAAAAAAAGTATTACTTAGGCTAGATTTAAATGTTCCACTAAGTAATGGAAAAATTACTGACACAACCCGAATAGATAAAATTTTACCTACTATTAACTTTTTATTAAAAAATAATGCCAAGGTTATAATATTGTCTCATGTTGGTAGACCTAAGGGTAAAGTTGTAAATGAACTTTCTCTTAAACCAGTATGTGAAAGTCTAAAAAATAAATTAAACCAAAATATAAGGTTAATTTCAAAAAATATAAAAGAGGTCAAATCTACTGATCTATTTGATGCTTATGATGAAAAAATTGTAATACTTGAGAATCTTAGATTTTACAAGGAGGAAGAAAAAAATGATAATGTATTTGCAAAACATTTAGCAAGTCTAGCTGATATTTATATTAATGACGCTTTTTCATGTTCGCACAGAACACACGCCTCAATTTTTGAAATTACTAAATTTATTCCTTCATACGCTGGACTTCAGTTAAGTCTGGAAATTGATGCCCTAACTAAAATTACATCTGAAATTCAAAAACCCATAACCTGTATCATGGGTGGCTCTAAGATATCTTCTAAAATCAATATAATTAAAAACTTAATATCCAAGTTTGATAATATTATAATAGTTGGTGGGATGGCAAACAATATCCTTAAATATAAAGGGTATGAAATTGGAAAATCTATTCAAGAGAGTAATTGTAACCAAATTATTAAAGAAATATTTTTTCTATCAAAAAAAGAAGGTTGTAAAATAATTTATCCTGAAGACGTCACAGTAGGAAAGGATTTTAATGGATCACCAAAAATGAAAGAGTTGAATGATGTTTCTAAAGATGAATTAATTTTAGATATTGGTCCTAAAACAATTAAAATTATTAATCAAATAATTGAAGAAAGTAATACTGTTTTATGGAATGGACCTGCGGGATACTTTGAAAACCCTAGTTTCTCTATAGGAAGTGTAGAAATTGCAAAAAAAATTGTTGAAAAAAATAAGAATAATACGATTTATTCTGTGGCTGGTGGTGGAGATACGGTTGCTTTGTTAAATAGTATAGGAATGACTAGTAACTTTAATTTTGTTTCAACTGCTGGTGGAGCTTTTTTAGAATATCTTGAAGGAAAAGATCTACCTGGTATAAGAGCCCTTAATTAATATGTCAGAACTAAATAAGATTGCATTAAAAATACTATCGAATGGAAAAGGTATCCTTGCCGCTGATGAAAGCACTGGAACCATGACTAAAAGACTTGAGACTATAAACGTTCCATCTTCTTCAAAAAATAGGCTTTTATTTAGAGAAACCCTTTTTTCTTCTGAAGGAGTCAAAAATTATATTGGTGGGGTAATTTTGTATGACGAAACAATTAAACAAATCTCAAATTCAAATAAAACTATACCTGATCTAATCTCCTCTGCTGGTGCCGTTCCTGGAATAAAAGTAGACACTGGTGCAAAGGTTTTGGCAGGTTCACCTGAAGAAAAAATTACAGAGGGTTTAGATGGCTTAAGAGAAAGGTTAAAAGAATACTTCAAGCTTGGAGCTCGATTTACAAAGTGGAGAGGAGTTTATAATATTTCAAATAAGTACCCGAGTAAATTGTCTATTCACTCAAATGCTCATGCTCTTGCAAGGTACTCTGCACTTGTTCAAGAGTGTGGAATGGTTCCAATCGTAGAACCAGAGGTTTTGATGGATGGAGACCATTCAGTGGAAGATTGTTTTAATAAAACCTCAGAGATTATTAAAAAGTGTTTTGAGGAATTAATACTTAATAATATAGATTTAAGTGGAATAATTTTAAAACCTAATATGATTCTACCAGGTAATAGATCTAATAAAAAAATATCAAATGAAGAAGTTGCTAAACTTACCTTAAAATCTCTTAAAGAAAATGTGCCAACAGAAGTGCCCGGAATTGCTTTTTTATCAGGGGGTCAGACAGAGATACAAGCAACTGAAAATTTAAACTTGATTAATAAATATAATGATACAAATTTTATTATGACCTATTCATATGGAAGAGCTTTACAACAAAGTGCTCTTAAATTTTGGTCAAAAGATATTAAAGATATCGATGGTACTCAAAAAGTTTTCAACCACAGAGCTAGGATGTGTACACTTGCAGCTCAAGGTAAATGGTCAGTAGAACTTGAAGAAAAATAAAACAAACAAGAAATTTATTTATTTAATTTCACCAGACAAAATAGAGAACAAAAAATTTTATACTGATCTAGCTCTTGTATTAAACTCAGGAAAAGTAAGTTTCTTTCAGTTAAGACTTAAAAAAGAAACAAATCTGAATAAACTGATTATAGGAAAAAAAATCAAAAAAATTTGCAAGAAATATAAAGTTAAATTCTTAATTAATGATGATCCTCTACTTGCTCAAAAACTTAATGCAGATGGTTGTCATTTAGGTCAAAAAGATATGGATTTAATAAAAACTAGAAAAATACTAAAGAAAAAAATTATTGGTGTCACCTGTCATAATTCCATAACTTTAGCAAAGCGTGCTATTAGGGAAGGCGCTGATTATTTAGCTTTTGGAGCATTTTATCCGTCTAAAACTAAGGTAGTTAAGTGTAAAGCTAGTTTGACAATATTAAAATCTGTTAAAAAAATAACATCTCTGCCAATTGTGGCTATTGGTGGCATAAAGCTTAATAATTATAAAAAACTTTTGTTGAATAAAGCTAACTTTTTAGCTATTTCAGGCTACATTTGGAATAATAAAAAATATAAACCATTAGCAGCTATTAAAAAATTAAAATGAAATTATACGCAAGTGAAATTAGAGTTGGCATGCTGATTGAATATAAGGATGATTTATGGCAAGTGTTAAAAACACAGCATGTTAAACCTGGTAAAGGCGGTGCCTTTGCACAAGTAGAAATGAAAAGTTTAAATAAAAATACCAAGTTAAATGAAAGATTCAGATCTAGTGAGTCATTAGAAAAAGCGTCACTAGATGAGACTAAGTTTAATTACCTTTATGATGATGAATCCGACTATCATTTTATGAATCCTAAATCTTACGAACAAATTAATATTAAAAAAGAAGTTGTTGGAGCAAAAGGTAAATTGTTAACTGAAAATTTAGAAGTAAGTATAAGCTTTTACAATGAAAAACCTTTAACAGTTGAGCTTCCAAATCAAGTAACTTGTACAATTGAAACAACTGACGTGGCTTTAAAGGGTCAAACTGTTTCTTCTTCTTATAAACCAGCAACTTTAGATAATGGAATAAATATTCAAGTTCCTCCCTTTATTGAAAGTGAAGACAAGATCATAGTTGATACAAGAACTATGGAATATATAAAAAAAATATAAATTTTATGCAATCAATATCAGCTAATCTTAATATTATGATAAAGGCTGCAGAAAAAGCATCTAGAGCTTTAATTAGAGACTTCGGAGAGGTAGAAAAATTGCAAGTATCCATCAAAGGACCTACTGATTTTGTATCAAATGCTGATTTAAAAGCAGAAAAAATAATTATTGAAGAATTAAAAAAAGCAAGACCCTACTATTCTATTATTAGTGAAGAAGATGGATCTGAAAAAAATAAAGATAAAAATAATACCTGGATTATAGATCCAATCGATGGAACTACAAATTTTCTGCATGGAGTTCCTCATTTTGCAATATCAATTGCCTTAAAATCTGGAGATGAAATAGTTTCAGGGTTGATTTATGATCCAATAAAAGACGAAATGTTTTATGCTGAAAAAGAAAATGGTGCCTTTTTTAACAATCAAAGAATTAGAGTTTCAAAAAAAAAAGAGCTTAATAGTTGTTTATTTGCCACTGGGGGTTGGTCTAAAAGTGAAGTTGATCTACCTTTAAGAAAATCTGGAAGTGCTGCGCTTGATATGGCATATGTTGCTGCTGGTAGATTTGATGGGTATTTTCAAAATAACCTTAATTTATGGGATATAGCAGCGGGTATAATAATTTTGAAAGAAGCAGGTGGTATGATTAATGAAATAGACCTTTCACAAAATAAGAATATCCCAATAAGAGCATTTAGCATGGCAATTAATGATAAAATGCTTGAAAAATTGAAGAACTTTTAATTGTTTTATAAAATTCTTTTGCTATAAGTCTCGATATGAAAAAAGACATACATCCAAACTACCACACTATTAAAGTAGAAATGACTGATGGTACTCAATTTGAAACAAAATCAACTTGGGGGAAAGAAGGTGAAATCTTAAAATTAGAGATCGATCCTAAGTCCCATGCTGCTTGGACGGGTGGAAAACAAAAGTTAATGGATAAAGGTCGTGTTAGCAAGTTCAACAAAAAATTTCAAAATTTCAGATCAGAAAAAAAGGATTAAATGTCTAATGTTCCATTAATGCCTATGGCAACTGCTGTTTGGCTAGTAGAAAACACAACACTTACATTTAAACAAATTGCAAAACTCTGCAACTTGCATGAAGTAGAGGTTCAAGGTATAGCTGATGGTGAGGTTGCTCAAGGAATAATGGCTTACAATCCAATTATATCAGGTCAACTTACAAGAGAAGAAATTGAGTTATCATCAAAAGATGAGAACAGAGATCTTACAATTAAAAATACAGATATTGAGATATCAAGTGAAGACAAAAAAATTAAGAAATATATCCCTTTGTCCAAAAGACAAGATAAACCAGATTCAGCTCTATGGCTAATTAAACACCATCCATTGTTAAAAGATTCTCAAATAGCAAAACTAGCTGGTATAACCAAAAATTCTGTGACCTCTATTAAAAACAAAAGTTATTGGAACTATAATAACCTAAGCCAGAAAGATCCTGTTGCATTAGGGCTTTTTACACAAAAAGATTTAGTTGAAGCCATTGAAAAAACTGAAAGAAGAATAAAAAGAGAAAAAAAAGAAAAAGAGAGAGCAAAACAAAAAAGAGAAGTTTCAAATAATGAATAAATTTAATAGACATCAAAATTTTATAGTGATAACTACTGATTTTTCTGGAAATACTTATGAAAATAGAAGTTAAAGATAATAATATTGAACAGGCGCTTAGAGTCCTAAAAAGAAAACTACAGCGTGATGGATTCTTTAAGGTGGTTAAACTAAAAAGTGTTTATGAAAAGCCCTCTGAAAAGAAAAAAAGAATAATGCAAGAAAACATTAAAAGAGTTAAAAAACTAAACAAGCTCAAAAATAGAATTTAGATATACCGCGGGGTGGAGCAGTCTGGTAGCTCGTCAGGCTCATAACCTGAAGGTCGGCGGTTCAAATCCGTCCCCCGCAACCAATTCCAGCAACACTTTTTTGATTTAGATAACGTTCAAAATTGACGGCAACCCCTAAAAGTTTTTTCATGATCTGAGATTATCAAATCCTGAATCATGAGTTCTAATTAAAGCAGACAACTCTGCTAGATATCTTGTTTCCCTATTTTTTCCAAATTTCTTATATTGAATTACACTTAATATTATAAATGATATCGAGGTAATCAAAAAATATATTGGTTCAATAATTCCATCTAATGTAGCCGTAATTAAACCCTACTAAATCGTTAAAGATTTTTAGTGATTTCTTCAGTCATTTTTTTTGCATCTGCAAATAGCATTAAAGTGTTTTCTTTGTAAAATAAATCATTATCAATTCCAGCATATCCAGGGGATAAACTTCTTTTTACAAATAATACAGATTTGCATTTTTCAACATCTAAAACTGGCATTCCATAGATTGGGCTTTGAGGGTCACTTTTTGCAGCAGGATTGGTTACATCATTTGCACCTATTACAAATGCAACATCTGCGTTAGCAAAATCATTATTAATTTCTTCTAATTCAAAAACCTCATCATAAGGTACATTGGCCTCAGCTAGTAATACGTTCATATGCCCAGGCATTCTTCCTGCTACAGGATGAATAGCATAAGTAACTTTGATGTCATTCTTCTTAAGTGTATCCACCATTTCTCTTAATGCATGCTGTGCTTGTGCTACTGCCATTCCATATCCTGGAACAATTATAACCGATGATGCATTTTTCATTAAAAACGCTGCATCTTCTGCATTACCAATTTTAACTGGTCGATGTTCTTTATCTCCCAAAGATGCCGATTGTTCTGTTGCACCAAATCCTCCTAAAATAACATTAAAGAAAGAACGGTTCATACCTTTACACATTATGTATGATAAGATTGCACCAGATGAACCTACAAGAGCTCCTGTTATAATTAATGCACTATTTTCTAAAGTAAATCCAATACCAGCTGCTGCCCAACCAGAGTACGAATTCAACATAGAAATTACTACCGGCATATCTGCTCCACCAATTGGAATAATTAATAAAAATCCTATCAAAAATGAAACTAACAACAGCATCCAAAAGAAATTAGAGGATTGCGTTGAACACAATAAATAAGTTAAAGCTACGATTGAAATCAAAAGTAGAGCATTAAATAAATGTTGGCCTCTAAATGTTATCGGCGATCCAGACATTATTCCCTGAAGTTTTAAAAATGCAATTATTGAACCTGAAAAAGTTATAGCTCCAACTGCTGCTCCAATTGACATCTCAATTAAACTTGCAAGTTTTATACTTCCTGGAGATCCAAGGTTAAAGGCTTCTGGATTAAGAAAGGCTGAGACTGCAACTAATACTGCTGATAAACCAACCAAACTATGAAACCCTGCTACCAATTCTGGCATAGCAGTCATAGGTATTTTATAAGCTATGAATGCACCAATCAACCCACCAATTAATAAAAAAATTAATACATAGATTAGCCCACTAGAAAAACTACCAATTGATAAAAAAGTAACTGTAATAGCAATTGTCATACCTAAGATTCCAAAGAAATTACCTTGTCTTGAAGTTTCAGGCGATGAAAGACCTCTTAATGCTAAGATAAATAATACCCCTGAAATCAAATAAAATATTGCTGATAAGTTTGCTGACATAATTATTTATCTTTCTTTTTTTTTTTGTACATTTGAAGCATTCGTTGTGTCACTAAAAACCCACCAAATATATTTACTGCCGCCAAAGATATTGCAAGGAAACCAAGGATATTTGAAATTGTAAAGTCATTATCAGAATTTCCAGCTAAACCTGCAATAATAGCTCCAACAATTATTACTGATGAGATTGCATTTGTAACTGACATCAGAGGTGTATGTAGGGATGGAGTAACACTCCAAACAACATAATATCCAATAAAAATTGATAAAATGAATATGCTTAATCTGAATATAAAGGGATCAATTTCCATAAATTTATTTAATTAACGTTTTTTTGATTATTTCATCTTCTAAATTAATATTAACTTTCTTCTTTTCTTTATCATATAAATTTGTAACAAAATTAAGTACATTTTTTGAATACAGATTTGATGCTGAAACGGGTAGCTTATTAAGAATATTTGCTTCACCCATAATCTTTACACCTTCTTTAACTACAATTTTATCAACTTCCGTAAATGCTGAATTTCCACCTTGGATAGCAGCTAAGTCATAAATAATAGAACCTGGCTTCATATCGGCTATCATGTTCTCTTTAATAATTAGTGGCGCTTTTTTACCCGGTATTAGTGCCGTACATATTACAATATCAATTTTTTTCAAAGTCTCTGCTAATAATACTTCTTGTTTCTTTTTAAAATCTTCAGAAGTTTCTTTTGCATATCCTCCTTCTGTTTCAAGATTTTCAGACCCTTCTACAGTTAAAAATTTTCCACCTAGGCTCTCGACTTGTTCTTTTGATGCCATTCTAACATCTGTTGCAAACACTACAGCTCCCATTCTTTTTGCAGTTGCAATAGCTTGAAGACCAGCAACACCAGCACCCACAACTAATACTTTTGCTGCAGGAATTGTTCCTGCCGCAGTCATCATCATTGGTATAGCTTTCTCAAAATTTGCAAATGATTCTATAACTGCTTTATATCCAGCTAGATTAGCTTGAGAAGAAAGTATATCCATTGATTGAGCCCTAGTTATTCTTGGCAACATTTCTAAAGAAAAAATATTAATATTTTTCTTAGATAAATTTTTTATTTTTTCTTTATTGATATGGGGATTAAATACTCCAATAAGAGTTTGGTTTTCTTTTAGAAGTAAAAGACTATCATCCGATAGTAAGCCTAACTGAACAATGATGTCAGCACTATTTATAATATCTTTTTCATCTTTAGAAATTTCAACACCTAACTCTTTATAGTCATTATCTTTAAAGCCCAAGTGTTTTCCATAATTCTCTGGTAATGACACCTCTAATCCTAGGGCTATATATTTTTTTGCAATATCTGGGGTGATTGCAATTCTTTTTTCAACTAATTTATTTTCTAAAATTGAAATGATTTTCATGTGAAAACCTTATATTAAGAATATTGCCATTAAAACTAAAACACTGATAATAGCGACAGTTCCCCACAACACAAATCTGGTGAAATTATTCCAAGTACTCTTATGGTCTCGATTATCCATAAAGATTACTTCTGTCTGGCTTTGAATTTAGGATTGGTTTTATTTATTATATAAACTCTACCTCTTCTTCTAACTAATTTAGAATTAAGGTCTCTTTTCTTTAAAGATTTTAGTGAGCTTTTAATTTTCATAATTTTTTTTTAGCCGGCAATGTCCTACTCTTCCGTGCCTTAAGACAAAGTACCATTGGCGCTGAAGGGCTTGACTTCCGAGTTCGGAATGGGATCGGGTATAACCCCTTCGCAATAATCACCGGCGATAGTGTTATACCTAATTAATAGATATTGTAAACAGCGAATTTTGATTTTTTATTGGCCTTTAATGAAACTTTCGATGTAATGTTTAAGGTCAATCTTACCAAATATCTTATAAACTTTATTGGATAGGTTCTTGCTAGTTAAAGCAGAAGCAAACCTCTCCCCCTTTCGAGGAGGAAGGGTTTTAATTTTTGAACCAAACATTTTTGCAACTTGAAGAATTGTATAATTTTTTCTATTGGCAATACTGTAATGTCTACATTTATTTTTTTTCCACACATAATAACACGCATTAATTGTATCACTTATATGGGTAAACCTTCTAGATTGGCTTCCTGGCTTTACTACCGTTAGTGCTTTATTATTCTTATGCTGATCCTCAAATATACCTATAACAGTAGCCATACTTCCTTTGTCAATCTGTCTAGGTCCATATACGTTATAAAAATAAATGATCTCAAACTTAAATTTGTACCAACATTTTAAATTTTCAAGCATTTCTAAATTTTTTGCTTTTGTAAACGCATATGGTGATAAATTCTTATCATTACCATTATTGCCAATGCTTGCAGATGTTGCTGAATAAATAAGTTTTATTTTATTTATAAGACAAAAATTAAACACTTCATGAGTGCCGATTGTATTAGAATTAATACATTCATTCAGTTTTAAAAAACTTTGAAAAATTCTTGCAAATTCTCCAAAATGAAAAAGTGAGTTGATATTTTTTTTATATTTATTTAAAGATTTTGAAATATTTTTTGTATTAGAATTTATATATTTAACTCTTTTGTCTGCTATTTGATTGTTTTTTTTCCCTGATGAGTAATTATCAATACTTATTATATCAAATTTTGTTTTTTTAATTAAAAATTCAATTAAGTTGGATCCTACGAATCCAGCACCCCCTGTTATAACAATTATGTTTTTCATCTAATTTTTTTTTGTATAAAATCTTTATATGTTTTTAAAATTGATTCTTTTAAATTTGATTTTGCTGTCCAGCCATATTTTTTTGCTAGTTTAATATCTAAAACTTTTCTTGGTGTTCCATTTGGTTTCGATAAGTCATATCTTATTTTAATATTCCTGTTTGGTATAATAGTTTTTAAGACTAATTTAGCTAAATAATTAATTGAATAATCCTTTCCTGTTCCAACATTAATAGTAGTTTCTTTGAATCTTTTTTTCATAAAATATATACAGGCATCAGCTAAATCATCTACATACACTATTTCTCGTTTCGCCAAACCATTACCCCATAATATAAATTCCTTTTTATAATTTAATTTTACATCATGGGCCTTTTTTATTAGAGCAGGAAACATATGTGAGTTTAATTCATCATAATTATCATTGGGCCCAAAAGTATTAGTTGGCATCAAACATTTGTAATTCGTTTTATACTGCTCATTATAACTTTCGCACATTTTTATACCTGCTATCTTAGCTATAGCATACGCATCATTAGTTTTTTCTAACTCCCCAGTTAATAAATACTTTTCTTTTATTGGTTGCTTGCTATTTCTTGGATAAACACAGCTTGATCCAAGAAATATTAGGTCATTTATTCCACATAAATAAGCAGAATGGATTAAATTAGACTGAATAGACAAGTTATCAAAAATATATTCAGCTTTATAATTCTTATTTGAAAATATTCCTCCTACTTTAGCAGCAGCGATGAAAATAAAATCTGGTTTATTCTTTTTTAAAAATTGAAAAACTCTTTTCTGATTTTTTAAGTCTAGTTCTTTCCTATTTTTAAAAATAACTTTTTTATATCCTTTTAATTTTAGTCTTCTTAAAATTGCACTTCCAACTAATCCGCTATGACCTGCAATATAAATTTTGGAATTTAAATTAATCATTAGGTTAGTTTTTTTAACTCAGAACTAACCATCTCCTTAACTAACATTTTTATATCAGTTTTTGCTTTCCAATTAAGTTCTTTCTCAGCTTTTTTAGCATTGCCCAGCAAGGTATCAACCTCTAAAGGCCTATAGTATTCTTTGTCACACTCAATAAAACAATTACCTTTTAGATCATAACATTTTGAATTTATACCCTTTCCCTTCCATACATGTTTTATGTTTAGCTCCTTAAGAGTATAGTCAATAAACTGCTTAACAGAATGTTGCTTTCCTGTGGCTATAACAAAATCTGAAGGTTTTTTTTGTTGTAACATTTTCCACATAGCCACAACGTAATCTCGTGCATGGCCCCAATCTCTTTTGGCTTCTAAATTTCCTAGAAAAAGTTTTTTTTGTTTTCCTTTTTTGATCCTACAAAGAGCAATTACAATTTTTCTGGTTACAAAAGTTTCTCCTCTTCTTGGACTTTCGTGGTTAAATAAAATTCCATTGCATGCAAAGATATTATAAGCCTCTCTATAATTAATAGTTATCCAGTGTGCATAGACTTTGGCAACACCATATGGGCTTCTGGGATAAAAAGGCGTTTTTTCTGTTTGTGGAACTTGCTGAACTTTTCCAAACATCTCAGAAGTACCTGCCTGGTAAAATTTTACAATCTTTTCAAAACCATGAAACTTAATTGACTCTAATATTCTTAAGGCACCAATGGCATCAGCATTAGCAGTGTATTCAGGAACCTCAAAAGAGACTGAGACATGTGATTGAGCTGCTAAATTATAAATTTCATTGGGTTTAATTTTTTTAATTAAGCTAGAAACTGAAATTGCATCTGTAACATCTCCATAATGAAGGAAAAAAAATTTTTTCGTTTCGTGTGGATCTTGGTAAATATGGTCAACTCTAGAGGTATTTAGTGAAGACGATCTTCTTTTTACACCATGAACCTGGTATCCCTTTTGAATTAATAACTCAGCAAGATATGATCCATCTTGACCAGTAATTCCAAATATTAGAGCAGTTTTTTTCATGCTAGTTTAGATAATATTTATTATACTTTTTTTAAAATTAAACAACTTGAATGTATTTTACTCTAATTCTTTATTAATATATATATATTCAAATGTTTTTCTGAATGGCATTTTAAATTTAATAATCCTTTTGAAATTCAGTTGAGTTAAATAGTCATTAATTTGACCAAATTTGTAATTTTTGATTATCATTTGATCATAATGATGCTCAAATAGTATAAATTTAATATACTTTAATTTATTTCTAGCACCCCTAATAACATCAAATTCAAATCCTTCCGTATCAATTTTTAAAATATCTACATATTTAAGGTTTAATCGCGTAAATTCATTTTCTAAAGTTTTTAATTTTATTAATTCTGATTTAATTATGTACTCATTTTTATTAAAAAAACTTAAAATTTTTTTTTTTCTTTTAAAGTATTTTGAATTATAGTTAATTTTACAAAATGTTGATGATGAGCTCTCAGAAGTTTGAAAGAACTCTAATTCTTTTTCCTCATTCCCAAGCGCTATATTGTTTATTATAATCTTAGAATTATTAATTTTATTCAGTTTTGCATAATTTATCATACTTGCCTCATAAGAAATTATTTTCTCTATGTTAAAATTTTTTAAAAATAATAAAATTGTCTCACCTTCATGAGCACCAACATCAATGATTGTAAGAAATTTATTACTTAAATTTTTTTTGAAAAAACTAATAATTTTTTTTTTGTGAAAAAAATCAATAAAATAAAGCAATATATCTAGAATTGATTTCATTTTTTTATATAAAAACCATCTTTATTGTATTTTTCAAATGTAAGCACTGTTTGCTTGGGACATTTTTTTATATCTAAATTGCATTTTTTTATATCAAGAATATTTTTATAAATTGAATAATTTTGAAAACTTTTGTTGTAAGACGCATTGTTATAAAAATCGTAATTATATACTTCTATTTCTTTATTAATTCTTAAGATGTTTCTTGATAAAAATATAAGTGCTATAATTATTATTAAAAAATTGATTTTTTTAATCAATTTTTTGTTGATGATAATTTTTTTTTCAATTGCAAAAGCTACAGGTAAAAAAATCAAAAGTGCAATCAAGTGATACCCTCCGTACCTAAGTGCTGGATGATTGTAAAACCATTCAAAAAATAAAAACAATAAAGTCAAATAAAGAGCTAAATATTTTCTTTTAATTAATTTAGTTTTTATTTTTTTCCAATTAACTAAAAATATATAAAAAATAAATATTGAAAAAATTAATCCTAACAAAAAGTCAGAAACCTTATTAAAAAAATATACATTAAGCCAATTAGATACCCAGTTAAAATTTTGAATATATAAATCTGGATTTTCGACTCTAAAGTTTGGAGTCGCTCCGCCCTTTGACCATAATTCATACCAATCGTTCATCGAAACCACTTGTTCTAATGGAATTGCCCATAACAAGTTTTCATTACAAGTTATTTGCACTGGGTAAATTACACAACCTGTGTTTAAAAAATTTACTGAAATAAAAAGTAAAAATAAAACTAAGCAGATATAGAAAATTTTATTTTTGAAAATTTCTAAAAAAAGTTGAAACTTATCATTTTGATAATAAACAACTGGAAGAATTAACAATAAATACATTACATAAAAAGCTTTTAAAGAAATCGTTATTGTAATTAATACAATAATTTTGCTTAATAAAATTCTATCAAAATTAGATCGATTGATAAATTGAAGTATTTCAATAACAACAATTAATATGACTATTTGAGCAGAACGATCTGTACCATGTTCTGCCATTCTATAAAAAAAAACATTAGCCAATACTAAAGAAAGTAAGGACAGTAAAATAATATAAATACCCTCTTTATTTTTTAGATTAGTATAAATTTTTTTAATAAAAATAAAATTAGCAAATCCTAGAAAGAATACTGGAGCAATATGAATTAGATTATATTCTACTTTTGGCAAATAAAATAAAGAGGAGAGATAAAATATAGAAGAGTGTGTTCTAAATCCATGATTAAATATTCCTATACCAAATGTGCTGGGAAATTTTGTAATAAAATGAATATACTCAAAATGATAATAAGAAAAATCATCATGATTTTTTGCAGTTAAAATAAAAACAATTAATAATCCAAATATTATTAAAAGTAAGAATAGATCAATTTTATTTTTTAAATAGTTTTGATGTAAAAATTTTATAAAAAAAATAAATCCTGTAAATAAGATAACAAAATTTAATTTTGAACTTAATGGAACAAAAACATTAAAAATATATGATATTATCAACAATATAAATATTCCAAAAAAACCTAAATATCCTAAATTAATTTTTT
>Ga0114997_10002482_pt1 | contig 14853 bp, 7 predicted proteins | sample ArcticOcean_MG_C_2_FD_87045 | JGI IMG/M metagenome (GOLD analysis project Ga0114997, IMG submission 87045) | Marine microbial communities from western Arctic Ocean - ArcticOcean_MG_CB4_136 | ecosystem: Environmental > Aquatic > Marine > Oceanic | place: Arctic Ocean: Canada Basin | collected... | reverse complement strand
TATGGTAGCCCTATTGGTCCCCACGCAACGATAAACCGTAAACCTGGTCAGGCCTGGAAGGGAGCAGCCACAGCGGTGGATTTGTGTGCCGAGGTGTGGCTGATAGGGGTACCACCATTCTCTAGCCAAGCCGGTGTAGGTAGAACATCAGTGTATTCAATTCTATAGGCTGCAGGGCTCACGTGGTGGGGCAAAGTGTCCTAGAATAGACATGTAAAATAGCTTCTTTTATACATAATATTATACATACCTCCCCCTGTGCTAAGAAGATGACGCCGCTCGCATACGACCCCACACAGGGTGTTTTAATCTCCCTGTATCGAAATGCTGTTTCAGATTTTTGTGACAAATTAATCCCAGAGAACCTCTATAAACCAATAGAACCTGAAGCACAGTATAAACTGCGGCTTGCTCCTTCTTCAAGGTAATCAGTATTATCTGAATTTGTTAATAAAAGGCGACACAAAGTCTTATCAGACCAACCTGATAGGTCTTGAGACAGTGCGTGTGTAGCCATCAATGATGCAGTGAGTAAACAGACCAGCCGAAAACAGAAATTCATGATAATCACCTCGATTCAATTAGACTTTACAATAGTCCTGAGTCCACAGTACCATTTTAGTCTTAGGAATTATTCTGATATTTCCTGATGCCATATAGTGGTTGTCTGTTCAGCCCCTTTCTAGCGCAGCAAACCTAGCTATACTTCAAGGAGAACGTAGCTGATAAGGCACTCTCACTGCCATACATGTGCATGCCTACGATGATGCCTCTAGAGGCTCTCCTAAAGCTATATAAGAAGACTTTAATATAGTATAATGGGCACATACCCTAGGGTTAAGTCCCTCTGAGGGCCTCTCAGGAGCTTAGAATAAGGGTGGTTAATGGACTGTTTAGTGTTGAGGATTTATCTATGTTTTTTAGAAACTATTATCATAATGATGATGAGGGGTAGCATAAGGACTATTATCATTATGACAAGGAACAAGAAGGATCAAACGGGAACTGGACCTAGAATTAATGCCATTTATTTTTTTAAACAACTTAGAAAACGGTAAACACTTTTAAATTGTTGTCAGAGGATAAATAATTAATATAAGGGTAAGATTTATGTTTGTGATAGTGTGATAATGCGGCCGAATATAAGATGGTCAGTTGATGATAAGCTATCCATCAATACCCACATTACTGGGCATCGTGGGCGAACCACTGGTGCGCTGGCCATTCCATCGGTTAAATAAATACAAGCATCAAACCGACCATTACGCATATTCTTGAGCCACTCAAAGGCTGGATCAAACGACGTCCCACCACCGCCTTGAACATGGTCTAGCGGTTTGCCTTTGTATGGATAGTCGCGTTGCACACTTGCATCACATTCAATGATATGAACATCCGCGCCACTTCGCCAGATGCCATAAATCTCAGCCGAAAATAATTCTAATTGATCCATAGAAATCGACGCAGAAGTATCGATCACCACTGCCACACACTTTTCACGTTTGACACGTGTTCCTGGGAACGTATTAAAACGCTTTGACATGCGTCGGTTGGTTGGCACAAGGCTCGTGCGATAACCGCTATTGGCAAACAATCGAAGCGTGCGTCGCCAATCTACTTTAGGTTTACGATTTTGTTCAATTGAGTGTAACTCGGTCTGAATTTCTGCAGGGATGGATCCCCACTGGTTGATTGGCATTCGATTGCGCGCGCGAACAATATGGCGCTCAATATCGACTTCTAGCGCATCAATTAGTGTTTGGCTCATGGGTTGACCGGTAGCCTCTCCAGCACCACCAGAAGCTGCCCAGAGGCTATGGTCGCTATGGGAGGTTTGATCAAGCATCCGTTTTAAGGCTTCTATGCTTTGGGTCGCATTCTCTGCTTCTCCTTCGCCACTGCCATCGCTATTATTGTGTGATTGAGTGTTATTTTGACGAAGAGCAGCTTTTTTCAATTTAAGCAGTTTGTCATAGTACCATTCGACGGTTTGGTTTGGTCGCAGATCATAATCGGGGAATGTTTTCAGCGTTACACCTGACTCCGGCAAGGGCCACGGAGCGATCAGTTGATTGACCACCAAATCCGCAGCGATATTGAACAATTCAAGATCAGCATTCTGTTTTGGCTTGCGATAAAGATGTCTGAAAATGATATGCAACGCTTCGTGTTTGATCACTGCCACCCGCTCTTTGGTGTTGAGTACCTTTATAAAGAAAAGTGGATTGACGATCAATTCTGGCCCTCGTGATGATAGAGCAACAGCGGCGGTTGGGACATCTTCGGAAACACGCCGCACCAACCCTCCTAAAATATGGCCATAAAAAGGTTCTTTTAATAACAATGTAACAATGGTGCGCCCTAGCTCATGGGTTGCCTTGCCAACATCTTTGGCATCCTTGGTATCGAGAGGTGACACCACGATTATAGACCTTCAATCACAAGTTTTGCTAATTTTGGATCTCGCAGCATATTGGCAATCTCTTCGCTGATAATGATCAAATCTCGATGAAGTGAAAACCGCAAATCATTTGGCAAGTCTTCAAGCAGCAAAAATGCTACAAGATTTTCTGCATGATGTGTCTCGGATTTGTATCCAGCAGCCGATAGATGTAAATAAAGGCGAGTGCAAATGGTGGATAACCGATCCACTCTTTTGGCACCACCCTCACCCTTCGATAGGTCGCTGATCCGTTTGGCAATGGGCTTGAAATCTTTTGCATCCAAGATATTGGACGGTTCAATCAATTGCGTGACGCCATCATTGACAAAGGCCAAGAAAGTGGTTGCAGTAATATCATCAAGCGCACTTCTCGCCAGAACATTGACCAATTCCAACTCGCTTTTCAGGTCATCAATATTTGCGATCTGATCAAAAAATTGCGTCAGGGTTCGCGGGGTGGTGCGTTCGCCCGTAATTACTTCAGGATAGGTCAAGACAAAGGCAATTCCTCGCGGATCTACACCAGCATTCATAGCCCATCTTGCCCAAGATTTTACATCAAAAATCATGGTCAGGTGGAGCATACGCGTCAGCATGGCAGGATCCATTGGCGTGACCGAATAATCGCCACCTTCAGGGTTGGCGGTGCAGACAATTTGCCATTTGTGCGGCAGGGTCCAGGAGAACATCTCAAATTCTTGAACCAGTTGCATCAACCCCCGCAAAATACGATCGTCGGCACGGTTAAGGTCATCCAAGAGCAAAATGCCAGGGCCTTCATCGTCCTCTTTTGGCACCCAATCTGGCGGCATATAGACGGTGGACTCATCGCCTTGAATATCGGGGTTGGGGTCAAGTCGAACGGGCAAGCCGTGTAGATCGCCCATCTCTTCAAATTGCGCTGGCGCACAGTAACGAAATTTCCAACCATGTTTCTTGGCCAAATCCTTGATCATTGCAGTCTTACCAATGCCGTGCGACCCCCAAATGCAAATTGGGGTAGGACGTTTGACGTTACCACTGGGGTCTTTGACGGCAGACGCTTCTTCATTTTCAAGGTTGGTCTTAAACACATGTTCCAGCACGCGAATGGCGGCATCAGAATCCAATTCTGCTCCAAAACTTTTTAATGCGTCAGTCATCTTCTCTCCTTTGTGGTGTATGGAATGAAACTGTTTTTAATTATTTAATCATGGGCTATCAAAAACGCTGGTCGGGTAAAGCCGCCTTCGGTGCAAATGGTTTTTTGTAGTTTTCGAAGCTTGTTGATGTCGTCATAAACACCGGACCCTATGCGATGGGCCATCCGCCCTCTCGGGGTAAAGCGAAGCGATTGCAAGTTTGGCATTTTCAGCAACCAGCCCATTTCGTCGTAATTGAGCTGGAAATCCCATTTTTCGAAATTCAAGGTTTTGACATTTTGCAAAAGACTCAGGTGATTATAGTCAAATTTCGTTTTTTCGGTAGAAGCCCCGAAGAGATGGGAATTACGCGCCAGATGGAGTTCACTGTCTTGCAATTTATTGATGGACGCTAGCCATTCGTCTGGGAAAACACTAAAGTCGTCAGGAATTGCAATATGAATTTGCGTATTTTTAAGACCAGTAAGGGCGACATGGTCATTGACCCGCATTGATATATGCAATTCTTCGAGTTGGGTACAGTGTTGAAGCCCTTTTAAAGAGGTTAACTGATCGCATTGGTTGGCATTGAGTTTGATTAGAGCCGCGCAGCCTTCAATCCCTTTGAGGCTGCTCAAAGTATTGCACGCTGTAATGTTCAACTGCCCTAGTGACGCGGGTAATTGACCAAGATCGACCAATAATGAGTTTTGGCTAATATCCAACTCTTCTAGGGGTGCTTTCCATTGCGGCGGCAGTTTTTCTATGGCGGTCGATGATAGCGTTACCTTCTTTAGCATGGTGTGCTGACCCAAGCATTGAACGTCTTTTAACATGCTGCAATTGGAGAAAATAGCAGATTTCAAATTGGGGATATTGTGAATTGCTAATATGTCTTCAAAGCCAGAGTTATACGCTCTCAGTGATTTAACTTCTGATAATTGTGGTAAATGTTGGAGTGATTTCAACGAAATCATGGAGCACAAATCGAGACTGTCAACGCTGTCAGGAATTTTTGGGAAATACTCAAGCGTTGCAAGGCTACTGCAATCTGAAAGGGAAAGCACCGAACCACCATAACTTTTGGGCATTTCTAAGGTTAAACCGTTGATGCCTTTCAATGAAGAAAGAGCACAGCAGTTTTCTAAGGTAAGTGTCGTCAGAGTTTTGATCTTACTTAGAGCCTCGATGCTTTTTAGGGATTTGCAATCTGCAAGATAAAGTTCCTTCAACTGAGTAAAATTGCCAACATGCTCAATACTTTTAAGGCTTTCGCATTTTTGCAAATTCAAGGATTTCAATGTCGCCGCAGATGCACAAATACCCTCAAGGCTAGATAGTTTTTTATTCTCAGACAAATCAACATTCTTCAGAAGTGGTGATTTTGAGAGGGCCTCAACATTGACGAGCCCCACACCTTTTAACCGTGCCTCTTCCAGTAAGGGCGCGTCTAACCCGTTAAGTGATAATAATTTCCCAACGGCACCATTGATCTTTAAAGTTTTTAAGGCTGGCAATGCCCCAAAATTTCTCAAATCTGGTGCGGTGTCATCCACCATCAACAAGGTTAGGGTTTCAATGTTGTCAAACCCTTTCAGGTCAGGACTCTCAGTAGTTAAAGACACAGTCAAAGTTTGAATATCTTCGCGCGACTTGGCCAGTTTACTGCCTTTCACCGCGCCCGACATTAAGCCAAAGAGCGCCATATCCAAAAAAGGTTGTGCGGGCCCCGTGCCATCAAAGCGCTTACCACGTTTTAATTCTCCATTTTTGATGCTGACATCAGCGATCAGATCATCAATTGCCGTGGTCAAGGCCTCCGATAAAGACAGCCCCACTCGGATATTGGCAACATCGCGGGACGACAGCAATTTCCATAATGAACGCATATCGCTTTTCAGCACTTTGACGGGTTTCTCACGTGGGAGAAGTTTTCTATCCGAAATTTCAATATCTTTCTTATCAAGTCCGGGAGGTAAACTTTCTATTGGCTTAAGGGCAGGGCAACCTAAAAGGTTTAGAACCTTAACCGCAGATTTCCATTGTGAAGGCAGGATCTCGAGATTTTGGCATTTGGTAAAAGTGACTTTTTCCAATTGAGTCAATTCGCCCAAGACGGAAGCGTCCGTGATCTCATCACACTGAACACATTCAATTTCTTTAAGGTTAGTTAATTGAGCAATCGCGCTTAAATCTTGCAGTGCTGATTTAGTAAGCACTAATTTTTGCAGATGTTGCGATCTTTCCAACCCATCCAGTGAGGTCAAAGAGTCAAGGCCAAGGATTTTGACCTTAGTGAGTTCTGACGCAACGGGGGGAAGTGAACTTAAGGATTTTAACACTTTTAAGTTGACCAAAGAAAATTCATCTGCGCCGTAAATGCGCATGGAGTTACCGGGGTATTTGTCGCTAATTGTTTCCATGCACAAACCATCGAACGACTGAAGCGCTTTGCAATTACCGAAGTTAATATACTGCAGTTTAGTACAATCCTTAAGAGCAGATAAATCTGTAATCTTTTCTAACATCGATATGGACAAAAATTCTAAATTGTGGGCTTTTTGTAGGGGCATCAGATTTTCGATGGCCGATGAACCAGCAAGACTCAAATTTACCAACGACGGCGCAGTTTTTGAGAGTGCGGTGATGTCTTTCAATTCTTGATTGCGCTGGAGAAAAACCTCTTGAAGTTTTGAGCAATTCTCAAGACCATTGATGTCTAAAAGTTCAAGTCCTGTTGTGGTAAGAGAAAGAAGGTTTGGTGCATCTAATCCCTGTAAGGATATTAACTGAGCTGATTTCTTTCCACTATTGAATGGAACGGCCTGACTATAGAGGGTCAGGTACTCTAAAAAAGGGGTGGAACCAAAACAAGTTAAATTTTCGACAAGGCAATCCACCCCAATGTAAAGTTTAGCCTCTTTCAAATTGGGAAAAACTGATAGCTGAGGAATAGCCGCTGTGGTGATTGATATGATTTTTGTTTGATCTCGAAGCGCTTGGGCCCGTTCCGATACAGAAGATGCCAGCAAAGCCATCAGTAATGCATTGAGGTGGTGCTGGTTTTTTTCACTACCTCCAAAGCGCTTACCGCTTTTGATTTTGCCCTCTTGGGTCACATGAAGGTCATCAAGCAATACCTCCAGACCCTCAAGGACCGAATCGACAAGGGACATTGCGACCATAAAGTTGCCGTCATCACCAGATTTGAAAAGTTTATAGACTTTGGATGCATCCCCTTTAAGTGGGCGCGCGCGTGCAGGTGTCAAACTCATCTGAAGCCTCCTTTGGCTGGTGCATAAAAGTATAAAATTTGAGAAACCAAATAGTTCATTTGTTGCAATTTCAAGGCAAGGGGATGGCTAAATGATGCTAGCAGTCACCACAACCCTCGTCAATTATTGGTGCAATTGATCAAAACTCACTTCGCCTGATCGCATGAGTTGAAGTTTATGCAATTGACCTTTAGCAACGGTCATCAGCACACCTTTGGGCGTGATGGCCGCTGGCTCATATAACTCGCGATCCCCTGCTCTCGTGAAATGCCATTGACATAAAATTTCACCCATTTGATTTCGAAGAGCCAATCGTTCTCGACTGCTTTCCAATCTATAAAATTCCTGATTTTTATCATCAAAATAAATTAAATCACCATCACCTTGAAAAAGAACATTACCTTTACATTTTCTCATATCTGTCTCGATTGAAAGTTTGGTACCAGGGTAGATTTCCTCCCTTTTTTTAATGTTCCATCTTTGAACTACTCGTCCCTTTGAAAAGGTCAATAGTTCATTGTCACAATAAGACACAACGTTCCAAATGTCAGGTGCGGCTTTGATCGGGTCATGGCTTAGGCTGAGATTTCCTTTAACCATGCATAGAAACGCAACGGTGCCATCAGAACAAGCACAAATCAGTGACCCTTGATCGGACAGTACCACCGAAACCAATTCACTGTTGAATTCAAAGGTTGACAAAATTTCAGTCTCTTCCACAGCAATGATGGCGATTTGACCCAGTTTGTTCCAAACGGCCAACTGCGCTTCCGGCAAGGCCAAGATATCTTCAGGCGCTGTCGTCAACGGGGATAATGAACCTATATTAACAAAAATACCTAACTCAAAAGGCCACTCGTCATCATCAATGGCCCAGAACTGAATAGACGGATCATCACCAAAAGCTGTAAATATTTGATCTGTGATGCCAAGCAATTGCTTAAATCCAGCCAATTCGATGGTGACCTTCCCCAGCTCAATAAATTCATTAGAAAAATCACGAATCCAATAGGATACTTCGCTGCCGACAATCTTTTTATCGTCTTGAGACTCTATTGAATTTAGAGAAACGGCCAACCAACCTCGATCATTCAAGGGAATAAACTGACGTTTACGCCGACGATCTTCATGATTTTCATGAATGTCCTGAGCATCATCAAAAAGGTGGATGCTATTTTGGGCTAAATCGACACAACAAAATCCATCAATCAGAATTAATTCCGGACTTAAAGTCTGAATCCTTGGAACCCGAAAACTATTAAATTCTATATCTTCAATTATTCTTGTCTCTGCAGTGTGGGCATCAATGACAACCAACTCAGAATTTGCTTTAGAATAATTAAAATCAATTGCAACAAACATGCCTTGACCAATAAAAATCAGCGATGTTGCATTTATATTTTTTTGAGGGGTTGTGTCATCTTGATTTAATTCTTGCTCCTTTTCAAAGTTTTCAACTCCCCAAACTCTAATATTATCGTCTTCACTACAGCTGACCAAACGGCCATCTGATAAAGGGAAAATATCATAAATCCACTGACTATTGGTTTCCACGCGCTTCGTTAATTCAATGCCCATATCCCAACTGTCTTCAATAGCGCCCCAGACACGGATTGTATCGTCGCCTCCCTTGTATCCAGTCCATGTAATTAAGCGTTTGTCGTCTAAATGCAATAAACCACTAATGAAACGGGCTTCTTCTTCTTCCTCTTCAGCAATTACTTCACCAGAATCATTAGTTATAATTATTTCACTATTAATTGCACGAACCAGTCCAACATCGTCTAGATAGGCTATGCCCTGCATGTTGTTATTTTCTTGTTTTGTGATTAGTTGACCATTTATGTTGTACCAACCTAGAAAATCTCTATTCCAAGCAACAAATCTTGTGGGGTTTTTATCCGGTATTGTTATTGCACCCACAACACCGCACCAGTCATCATTTACAGCAGTTTTTGATTTTAAGTCATTAAGATAAGTCGAGTTTCCATCTTTATAATTAGTTAAAAAGAAATTACCACCTTCGTCCCATGAAAGCAGTTTTTGATCTGGTAATTCCAATATTCCATTTACTTCTTCACCATGGCAATCAAAGATTGCTTCCATTGACCCTGTATCCAAGCTCCAAATTCTTAAGGTTTTATCTTCTGCCCATGAGACAAAGGTTCCATCGGAAAGTTCAGCAAAGCCAAGGATGCTACCCAAATGCCCCGTCAACAGCAACTTAGAAAGACCGTTCTCAAACAAATCAACAATTTCGATAGAATGATCATCATGCCGCTGCGCAATTCTACCATCGGAAATTTCCAAGGCTGTACAGATCGAGTCCCCACCCCAACCTCGACCCCAGAATCGAATTTCATTTTGCCCAATTTCCCAAAACATATCAGGCCAGCCCTCTACCTTAGAAACACGATGGGCATCTAGTTTCCTTTTCGGTGAACAAGCAATCACTAGCGGTCGTTCATGTGTTTGATAGATCGCCTCAACTTTACCTGTATTCAAATTCCACACGCGGTAATCTGTATGACGAGAAATGAGGCAATCACCAATTAATTCTGCAGCAGCAAAAGATGAAAAGCCTCCCTTGTGACCTTCAAGGGTTAAGACATCAGGCGCTTCGCTAACGCCATCAATACTCTTGATCCATAGCCAATTATCCAATTTATTCTTAAGCCATGCCTCACAAGATTTGCGAATTATCGATTTAGGAGATTGCTGACTTGCTAATTGCAAAAAGATTCGATGCGCGGGCCAAGCGTCATTCCCACGCCGCAATAAATGCTGTTGCCCAATCACAAACGTTTCGAAGGATTTGGCTGTTTTTCTGGAGGACGCATCACTTGAATTGATGCTGCGCAAATGTCTGTTCAAGAGCATGTCTGATGCCAGATCAGCCGATCGATTAGCCGAGCATTTGCCCATGCAAAAGCCAAAATCTGACATCAGTTGTTCAAGTTCTTCTTCGCGGCCAGCCTGTGCTAATTGCCAAGGCTGCTCCATAATACGCCTAAGAGCTGCGCTTCTGGGCTTATCGCTTGCATCCGAAGACTTAAAAAACGCATCGTCACTGGTTTCATTTGGCCTTGCTTCGTGGTCTAAAGTCTGAAAAACATCAGCCAAAACCCCGTGAATAGTGTTGCGATCATCGATAGTGGATAAATATTTTCCTCTGAAAACATCATCGAATTCACGATGAAACCACCGCATTAAAATTTTGCCATCAATCTCAGAAATTCCTAGATAAGGCCGCAAATCAAAGAATAAGCGTGACCACATGATGGGTGGCAAAGATTGATCATCATCCCATATCAATAGCGTTTTTTCATTGTCTTGAAACTCAAGACGAATATCTTGATCTATACCCAATGCTCGGCCAATTTCATTTTCCGACAAACCAAATCGGCTGGCCGTAAGATAGGCCAAGGCTCGTTCTGTGAAAACCCTAGGGTGCATTTCTTGTGCAAGGAGTTTTTGTTCTACAAGATCATGTATTAAATCGCGAATATTGATCGGAAGGTCTCGAGGCTTATGCCAAGAACTCCATGCCGACGCCTCTTGGTAGACAATTTTTATCCATAGCGCCAAGCCGTTTTGATCAAATACTGAAAGTATTTTTTGTTCTTGCTCCTTGGTCAATCGCCGACCCGTGGAAGGTGTAATGCCAGCGTTAAACCAAGGCTCTCTTTTATCCGCCAGCCATGCTTTTAGGATGGCGCGCCCTTCTGAAAGTTTCAGGCGTGGGACATCGATGATCTTTTTTGGAAATTTGCAGCGGGCAGCCTGTTCTGCGGCCGTATCAGAGCGCACTGTAGCGACAATTCGAACATGTTCAGGCAATGGATTGGGCAACCATTCCAACGTCCATGCTCCATCGGATGGATTAAGTTGATCCAGTGCATCAAGGAAAATGATAAGTGGGCGTTGAGCTGTTGCGTATCCCAGAACTACCTCAAAGGTCAGCGTCAAATCTTCAGCATTCTGTGTAACGGGGGGCTCAGGATTGCCGTAATCCGTCGCGATGTCTGCGCAGAGCAAAGAAAGCGTATTCAATAGCGATTCCGTTCCAGGAACCCCTCCAATATAACGCTGCAACAAGACCGTACGCGAACGTTGTTCCCGTTGAGATGTTTCCTGCGCGGCGCGTGCTAAGAGCGCCGATTTACCGCTTCCCCCACCACCAATTAACATCAACGGCGCCTGTTGTTTAGATTTAGTCTTTGTTTGGTCAGATTTGGAGGGGCCCTCTTGATTGGTATAGCGTGCAATTTTGGCAAGCAATGGTTTACGCCCAGCAAAAACGCGCGCGCGTTCATCGCCAAAGTCTTGATGGAGACGCTCACGCTGTTGCCGATGATCAATTTGATCGAGCGTTGCAATCTCTTTATCAATCAATTCAATTTGGTGTTTTAAAAACAGATCACAAAACTGTTTTAAATAGGTTTGGTTGACCGAGCTATTTTTACCATGAAGGCTCCATGCCGATTTTAAGTCATGGTAATGATCACCCAATTGACGGCGTAATTGTGTTTTCAGTTTCTGCATCCGCTGACTTGCGCCAAGCGCAACCTGATGGTAGCTTGAATCCCAATCAATAAAATCCTTTGCAGATATATTACGCGGCATCCCATCAAGATGACGTTCATAGACATGGACGTGGGCTTTTGGATGAAGGTTTTGACCATCCACGTCTCGTTTCGATAAAGCCCCAAGGACAATTTCCTGATGGGTTGCCGATGTAAAATATGGCAGGCGTTCGTTTCCACGAAAACCAGCAGCCGTTTGACGCAAGGACTCCAAGAGCTGGCTTTCATGCTGAAAGGCGTCATCATCGGCGCTCTGTGTATTCAGGCAATAGACTGCTGGGATCGCATTTTTATCCAACCTGTAACTCAATGAAATGAGACTCCAATGTTCAGGTTTTGCATTTGATTTTAGACGGTTCCAATGTTCATAAGGGATGCGAGCAGGCACAGGCTCCCAGCCATAGCGATTGCCCAGTAAGACTGCAAAATTAGGGCGAGGCGACAATTGCTGGCATCGGCGTACTTCTTCAAGGCAAATTTGCAATGTATTATGTTCACGTTGTGCTTGCTCGGTGATACCCCAGCGAAGATCAATAGCCTGAAATTGAGCCCCACGCTCAGCGCAATATTGCTCTAACTTTGGGAAAACGTTCTTTTGAAGCGCTTCCCTCTCAGCAATAAAATCACTAAAAGTAGAACTGATAAAAAGCCTAAATACCCGAGTTGAGTTCATAAATTCATCCAAAAAACAATTAAGCTGATATGCCACTCTAGACACATGATCCCCATCCTAACGAAACTTTAAGCTTAAAAAAACTATTACTTTTTAGGCTTTTTATATTTCTTTAACTTTTCTTTGGAGAAGCAGTAGGAATATAGGACCAAATTGATAGTCAGATAATTTGTCTATCCTCTTTTTTTAGTACCACTAATTTTGGTTTTCTCTAATAAGGTTTCAGAGGCGGGTGGTAGCATGCCCAATGTGTGCGTAAGTTGATGCCTGAATTTGCAGTCCAGCCCCAAAAGGAGTTAAGGTCAAGATGAAGACAAAACACGGTTATGCATTAAATTTTTATAGAAGAAAAGATCAGATGTCGCCGTTTTTTGCATAAAGTCACTATGCTTATTAATCAAAATAATACAAATATTAAGTAGTTTGTTGCGTGTTGGGATACAGTCGGCTTGCTTAATGAGCCAAATACAAAAGATGGATCGCCATTTCTTAATAAAATGGTTCAACTTGCTAACTATTAACATTATTATTATGAGCGATATTTTAGTTAAAATCTCAAAAAATTTGAATTTACTGATGTTAAATTAGCTATTTGACATTCATAAATATAGGATGACATTTGTCTTAAATGTCTTTCATTATTGTGGAGCAAATCTGTGAAAAAGTCTTTAGTTTTAATTGAAAAATGGATGTTCCCAATTCTTATTGGTGCATCTCTAGTTTTGTTTGTGTTAACTATTTTTGAAAAGCAGAACGATGGTTTAGCTGACAATCCTATCCAAGCAGCTGTTCAAGCTTTGACGTTGGATTCGACGGAAAGTGGCTTCACGCTTTATATGAACTTCACAATCAACCTCACTCTTGCTTGGACGGTGTTAAAGGTTTTAATGGCATCAGCTGGATTAAAACTTGATAATTTAACAGCAAAAATTTTCTCACGAAATCACATCGTTATAGTTTTAAAACCTGACTCCAGCCCTCCTGGTGGCGCAAATCATAAAATAAGAAACCTACCTCTTGCCTTAGATATAGCCACTGCAATCACTTCAACTAAAAACGTTATCCTGACCGTTCCAGAAATAGATGAACACGATAGGGCGCGCATGTGGGATCAGGGTGTAAAAGTGGTAACGTATAACGGTGGCTTTGAAGGAATGCTCAAAGCTACTCGGGCCTCAGAGGCAAACACGCTGATTTCCATATGTGACAATTGGTTGGATAACATAACTATTTGCCGCGCGGCGCTTTCACCAGCGCTGAAAAACCCAAGCTTGCAAGTAAAGTGCATGATGGAGTCATTAGAAAGAAATCGATCCTTCAACTGTGAAGAATATTTTGAAAAAAATTCTTTGAGTAGATTGCGTATATTTAACGAATCCGAAATGCTCGCAAGAAAAATGTTTTCAGAATTTCCTGCAGACTCAATAGTGGCTCAGACGAATAAGCGTGTTCATGTTCTTATGTTTGGCCTAACGTCAGTTTCGGAAGCGCTTATTTTGCAATTAGCTCGGCTTGGGCATTATCGTAGCGGTCAAAAGCCGAAGGTTTCCATTGTTGACAGTAATTTAGATACCAAAATGCATTCAATTATAAATAGTGTCCCAGCCATCAATAACTTATTGGAAATAAACTTAGTTGAGCGGTCGGTTGGTGAATTGAAGTTAAAAGACATTATAGAAATAATAAATAATAAAGACCGAATTACAATAGCGTATGTCTGTGGAATAAATGAAATAGAGAATTTAAGAATTGCTCGAATGCTTTTAAGTGAAGTTGCGCATGGTTCTAACTTATACAAGGAAAAACCATTTGATGTAGTAGCGTTAGATCCCCCTGGCGGAATAGTCTTGTCAGATTTTTATATCTACGGAGAGCATGCTGGAAAATTTCATTTATTTTCGTTAGTAGGCCAAGACAGAAGTACAGAAAAATCGATCATAGCGCATAGTTTGCTTGGAGATTTAGATGACTTCATCGGCCGTTCTTTACATGACGCCTATCTAAAAAAGGACTTGCAGTTGCTGGAACAAAACCCAAAGCATAAAATCCATCCTAACAGTGTGGCTTGGGAAAATTTGCCTGAAAATATTAGAAATGCAAACCGTGCGGTCGCAGACCATTTTGATATCAAGATGCGTGCTGTGGGTTGCAAAGTAGTTCCAGAGGGTATTGGTACTGAAGTTCAATTGAGCCCGAATGAAATTGAAATATTGGCCATTATGGAACATCAGAGATGGTGGGCTGATCGAAGTATTAATGGTTGGAAACTTGCAGAAGTGCGTGATGATATCAATCGTTTCCATCCTAACATGGTGCCGTACGAAGAATTAAGTAACGCTGATAAACAAAAGGACCGAGACTCTGTTCTACAGATGATCGAAATTTTAGGATCAGAGTGCATGATATTGGTAAAAAAACCCTCAAAAACTTAATTAAAAGTAGGGTGCTAATTATCATTACATCAGTAAGGTGGAGAAGGGGAATTCGAAAATAGGAAGTACAAAGGGAGCTAATATTCTATATCGGAAACTGGGATATTTGATGGGCCACTTGATACGCACCCTGTTTAATAGACACTTCAATTGGTTACAATGTAACGCAATATGAGGCCAACAATGGCAGGCGAACGATCCACACGACTTACCATGCTTGTTCAGGTTGACAGTAAAAAACGTCTGACGTTGTTGGGTCATGATCAAAACAACTCTCGCAGCTCCCAGAGGCATTTAAGAAAATCCTTACATGGGATCGAGGG